>Ga0181604_10000093_pt1 | contig 77132 bp, 73 predicted proteins | sample 041ome_12_FD_148663 | JGI IMG/M metagenome (GOLD analysis project Ga0181604, IMG submission 148663) | Coastal salt marsh microbial communities from the Groves Creek Marsh, Skidaway Island, Georgia - 041410US metaG (spades assembly) | ecosystem: Environmental > Aquatic > Marine > Intertidal zone...
GTTTACTATGAAGAATTTCAATATGTTCTAAACGCTATTGCTAGGGAAAAACAACTTAAAAGATGGCAACGGGAATGGAAGATCAATTTAATTGAAAAGAGCAATCCTAATTGGGAGAATCTGTGGAAGCCGTTGATGTAGTGAATTCTAGATTTCAGAGGGTGGCTTTTGTATTTTGGATCTGTCTATATAGACCGAGACCCTGAAACAAGTTCAGGGTGACAGGAGAATTGTCAAAACGAGACCTGCCATTGTCATGCTGAACTTGTTTCAGCATCTCCCCCTGTTTTCAACGGTGACAGATGGAGGGTGAAGTGAGACCCTGAAACAAGTTCAGGGTGACAGATGGAGGGTGACAAGGAGTTAGTGCATAAAAAAAACCAAACCTTTTGTTAGGTTTGGTTTTTTATATTGAAATAACGAAAACGTTATGGTTATAAAATCAAGGTTTATTGATTCCCTAAAATAATAGGCAAACCATTTTTACCACTACCTATAACTATGACTTTAGAATTGGGAGATTCAGACAACTTGACGGTGGCATCAATTCCTTTTTCTTGAAGAATTTTATCTGTTAAAGAAGCACTCAAAATACGGTTTGCTGTTGCCTTTCCTTCTGCATCAATACGCTGACGCTCAGCCTCTTGTGTTGCTTTTTCAATTCTAAATTCATATTCCAAGGCTTCTTGCTCTTGGTTTAGCTTACGCTCAATCGCCTCTCTAATGGCAATAGGAAGCGTAACATCTCGAACCAATACAGCATTCAATTGAACGTGCTGATCTTCTACCACCTTTTTGGTTTCTTCAAAGATTTCATTTTGAATGGCATCTCGTTTTGTGGAATACAATTGCTCTGGAGTATAGCGTCCCACTACACTTCTTGCTACGGCCCGAATTTGTGGAATGATGATGATGTTCAAGTAATTTTCCCCTTTGGTTTTATGGAGTACTCCGAGTTCATCTATTTTGGGCTGGTAAAGCACTGAAATATCCAAATTGATTTCCAAACCATTGGAGGACAATACTTGCATTTTACTTTCAAAGACCTCTTGTTGCTTCACATTATAAATATACACCTTATTCCAAGGCGCAATGATGTGAAATCCTTCTCCCAAAGGAGGTTCTTCGGTCACCACTCCCCCACCAAAGGTTTTAAAAAGCACTCCGGCTTCACCATAACCTATGTTGATGGAAGATTTAGAAATAAAAATAATAAGAACCAAGCCTAACAAAATGATGGGCAGTCCAATTTTTGGTAATTTTTGCATAATTGTTTTTTTTTAAGTTAACATTCCTCCATCTACATGGAGCACTTGCCCGGTGATATAGGCAGCTAAATCCGAGGCCAAAAACACACAGGCATTGGCCACATCTTCGGGTTGTCCCCCACGTTTCAATGGGATTCCATCACGCCATCCTTGGACAACTTCTTCGGAAAGTTTTTCCGTCATTTCGGTTTCTATAAAACCGGGAGCGATTACGTTGGATCGAATATTTCTAGATCCTAACTCCAAAGCCACCGACTTCGAAAAACCAATAATTCCTGCTTTAGAAGCAGCATAATTGGCCTGTCCTGCGTTTCCTTTAACACCTACTACCGAACTCATGTGAATGAGTGCGCCATGGCGTTGTTTTAAAAAGGTGCGCTGAACGGCCTTGGTCATATTAAATATGGATTTTAAGTTGACTTCAATCACTTGATCAAAATCCGCTTCACTCATTCGCATCAAAAGGTTGTCTTTGGTAATTCCTGCATTATTTACCAAAATATCCAAACCTCCAAAATCGTTGAGGACTTCATCTACCAGTTTTTGAGCCTCATCAAAATGTGCGGCATTGCTCTGATAGGCTTTTACTTTTACACCCGACCCTTCCAATTCGGCCACTAAAGCATCGGCAGCAGCTTGATTGCTGCTGTAGGTAAATGCCACAGCACAACCTTGTTCCACAAAGGTTTTGGCAATTCCACTACCAATCCCTCGACTGGCTCCGGTAATGATAGCGGTTTTGTTGGCTAGTAATTTCATACAATTATCCTAATACTTCGGCGACTTTGGCTCCAATTTGAGCAGGGGAATCCACCACATGGATGCCACATTCGCGCATGATTCTTTTTTTAGCTTCTGCAGTGTCTTCACTCCCCCCCACGATTGCTCCTGCATGTCCCATGGTTCTTCCTTTGGGGGCGGTTTCTCCGGCGATAAAACCAACAACCGGTTTTTTATTACCCCCGGCTTTGATCCATTTGGCGGCATCGGCCTCCAATTGTCCGCCGATCTCACCTATCATTACGATACAATCGGTTTCCGGATCGTTCATAAACAATTCTACAGCATCTTTGGTGGTTGTTCCAATAATGGGGTCTCCACCAATACCAATAGCCGTTGAAATTCCCAATCCTTGAGCGACGACTTGATCGGAAGCTTCATAGGTTAAAGTCCCTGATTTGGAAACAATACCTACATTCCCTTTTTTAAATACAAAGCCGGGCATGATTCCCACTTTGGCTTCATCGGGGGTAATGACTCCCGGACAATTGGGTCCAATCAAGGTAGCGCCTTTACTTTTTACATAAGCAAATGCCTTGGTCATATCATTGACCGGAATGCCCTCTGTGATGGTAATAATGACTTTGATTCCAGCCTCTGCAGCTTCCATAATGGCATCAGCAGCAAAAGCAGGCGGCACAAAAATGATGGAAGTGTCAGCTCCCACTTTGTCTACGGCTTCGGCTACCGAGTTGAACACGGGACGATCCAAATGGGTTTGCCCTCCTTTTCCCGGGGTAACTCCGCCCACCAAAGGGGTTCCGTATTCGATCATTTGTGAGGCGTGAAAAGTACCTTCACTCCCTGTGAAGCCTTGTACAATAATTTTTGAGTTTTTGTTTACGAGTACACTCATAATAGAATATAGATTAACTGCTTTTTTATTATTCTTTAATACGTTCTTGATAGTTCCCTTTTTCGGTGTCCACTTTAATTTTATCTCCTTCATTGATAAACAAAGGTACATGAACCGTGGCTCCGGTCTCTACGGTGGCGGGTTTGGTGGCGTTGGTAGCCGTGTTGCCTTTTACCCCGGGTTCGGTGTGGGTTACTTCCAACACCACACTAATGGGCATGTCCACGGACAGTGGAGCCCCATCTTCTGTATTGATGGAAATACTTACGAGTTCTCCTTCTTTTAATAATTGAGGAGCATCCAATAAATTGATATGCACGCTGATCTGGTTGTAATCCTCAACATTCATAAAATGCATGAGTTCTCCCTCACTGTAGAGGTATTGATATTTTTGAGTTTCCACTCGTATATCTTCAATTTTATGACCCGCTGAAAAGGTGTTGTCAATCACCTTGCCCGAAGTAACACTTTTGAGTTTGGTTCTGACAAAGGCGGGACCTTTTCCGGGTTTCACATGCAGAAATTCAATAATTTTAAAAATATCATTATTGTATTTGATACACAATCCTTTTCTAATATCTGAAGTTGATGCCATAATTGGTTTTTAATTTTTTCTAAAATATCCCCTCATAATTCCACGCTGAGAATTTTGAATAAACTCTAAAATTCGATCCCGTTCTGCGGTTGCATCGATTTCCGCTTCAATCATTTCCACGGCTTGTGAAATATTGTGATTGGCCTGAAATAAGATGCGGTAAATATCTTGAATTTCTTTTATTTTTTCAACACTAAAACCCCTTCTTCTCAATCCTATGGAATTTATACCTACATAGGACAAAGGTTCGCGGGCAGCCTTTACATAGGGCGGTACATCCTTGCGGACGAGTGAACCCCCGGAAATGAAGGCATATTCACCAACCGAACAGAACTGATGAATGGCCGCCATACCTGCCAAAATAACATAATCCCCAATGGTGATATGTCCGGCTAAGGTACTGTTATTAGAAAAAATACAATGATTTCCAACGACACAATCATGAGCAATGTGAGAATAGGCCATAATAAGGCAGTGGGAGCCAATCACGGTCTTCCCCGTACTGGCGGTTGCCCGGTTGATGGTGACACATTCACGAATGGTGGTATGATCTCCAATAATGGCTAAAGTTTCTTCTCCGTTAAATTTTAAATCCTGAGGAACGGCAGAAATTACTGCTCCCGGAAAGATGGAACAATTTTTCCCAATACGGGCTCCTTCCATAATGGTAACATTGGATCCGATCCAAGTTCCTTCACCGATTTCCACATTGTTGTTAATGGTAGTGAAGGGTTCAATAACGACCGTTTTGGCGATTTTAGCGCCGGGATGTACATATGCTAAAGGTTGATTCATGAGGGTTTCGGTGCGTTTTCGCGACGTAAAATTTGCGCCATCAATTCAGCCTCACTGACCAATTGACCATTAACAAAGGCATAACCTTTCATATTGCATATTCCGCGTCTGATGGGAGTTATTAATTCTAATCTAAAAATCAAAGTGTCTCCGGGAAGTACGGGTCGCTTAAATTTTGCATTGTCAATCTTCATAAAGAAGGTTAAATAGTTTTCCGGATCGGGCACGGTGTTCAACACCAATACCCCACCGGCTTGAGCCATGGCTTCAATTTGTAAAACGCCGGGCATGATGGGAGCACCCGGAAAATGCCCCTGAAAAAAAGGTTCATTCATGGTCACATTCTTCAATCCCACAACATGGGTTTGCGACAACTCAAAGATTTTATCTACCAAGAGAAAGGGTGGACGATGCGGCAACATTGCCATAATCTGATTGATGTCCATTAACACCGGAGTGTCATCACATATTTTGGGAGCCTTATTGCGTTGTTTTTCTTTGATGACTTGCGCCAATTTTTGTGCAAATTGAGTATTGATGGAATGGCCGGGTTTGGTTGCGACAATCCGTCCTTGTATGGGCATCCCCGCCAATGCAAGATCGCCAACCACATCCAAAAGCTTATGCCGTGCTGCCTCATTGGGGTGATGCAGGGTCAAATTGTCTAAAATTCCATTGGGATGCACTTTAAGCTCTGAAGTGTTGAAGGCATGGTGTAATAAATCCATTTTCCGATCAGCCAAAGGCTGATCCACATATACAATAGCGTTGTTTAAGTCCCCTCCTTTGATGAGTCCATTTTCCAGCATGGTTTCCAATTCATGCAAAAAACAAAACGTGCGAGCAGCCGAAATTTCCTTATGAAAACTGGAAATATCTTCCAATACTGCATTTTGTGTGCCCAACACTTGGGTTTCAAAATCAATCATCACCGTATAGGTGGTCTTGTCAGCAGGGAGCACCATAATTTCACTACCTGTTTGCTCATCTTTTACCAAAATGATTTCATCCACAACAAATTCCTCGCGCAGTGAAGTTTGTTTTGTAATTCCCGCTTTTTCAATCGCTTCCGAAAAAACGATTGACGAACCATCCATTATAGGCAATTCAGAATTGTCAATTTCAATAATACAATTGTCAATTCCTGCACCCACCAATGCGGCAAGTACGTGTTCTGTTGTTTGGATGACCACTTCCCCTTTTTGTAGACTGGTACTTCGTTCTGTCTGAGAAACCAAAGTGGCTGATGCTGGGATTTCCACTACAGGGTCTAAATCCGTTCGGTGAAAAACAAAACCAGTGTTTTCTGGTGCGGGTTTAAAATTTAAGTGTACTTGTTTTCCGGTATGCAGTCCAATACCACTTAAAGAAACGGTTTGGGCAAGTGTTTTTTGAGGGATGGTTTGTTTAATCATGTCTTATTTCTTCATTTCAAGTTCATGAATCCGATTTTCTATAGTTGGAAACGATTTAAAATGTACGTAGGATTTATAAAATTCTTTGTAACCCATGGCGGGAGTTCCTTGAACATCTTTGCCTTCGGGGATGTTTTTTATGACTCCGGATTGAGCTTGAATCCGCACCCGATCTCCTATAGTGAGGTGTCCTACGATTCCCACTTGCCCACCAATCACACAGTATTCTCCCACTTTTGTAGACCCTGCAATTCCTGTTTGAGCAGCAATGACGGTATGGGCTCCAATTTCTACATTATGCGCCAAATGAATCATATTATCCAATTTCACTCCTTCTTGAATCAGGGTGGATCCCAGCGTTGCACGATCAATCGTACAGTTGGCTCCCACTTCTACATGGTCTTTTATCTCGACATTTCCTATTTGAGGAATTTTAACATAGGATTTACCTTGCATCGCAAATCCAAATCCGTCGGCACCAAAAACGGAGCCGCTATGCAGGATACAATGCGCTCCTACTTTAGTGTCCTCCAGCAAACGAACCCCAGAATGAACTACAGTATGATCACCCAAATGAACGTTTTGTTCAACGGTAACATGGCCTTTTAATTGAACGTGGTTTCCAATGCGAACCTGTGCATCAATGGTGACAAAAGGACCAATAAAAACCTCCTGCCCGATTTTTGCCGTTTCGTGAATGACCGCTGAGGGGTGAATTCCGACTTTTTTTTGCGCGGACTTTTGAAATAAAGATAGCGCCATGACAAAACCCACATAGGGTTCGTCAACTTTAATAAATGAAGTTCCTTTTTTGGGAGTAAGTGCTATTTTTTTATCCACAATGACTGCGGTAGCCGCTGTTTTCTCTAGATATTTGGTATATTTTTTATTGGAAAGAAAAGTGATGTCACCCGGTTGTGCAGACTCAATCTTTGCAAGATTTGAAACCGTAAGGTCGGGATCGCCGACGATTTCTCCTTGGAGTTGTTTTGCAATCTCTTTGAGGGTGAATTTCATGGGGCAAAAATAAACAATTAAAGGTAAAAAAGTTGCTTTGGATAACACAAATAATATTTGATTTGTGGCTTGGAAAACGCATCAAAGTCAAGATAATCAATTGCTCTTTCGATAGAAATGGTTTTTTTTGCTTTGTCCACCAACACAATTTTTTGAGCATCCGTAACATACGTTTGATTGGAAACAGAGCCTGAAAAAACAAAGGTATCTTGAGCAATAGTATCCAAATTGGGTACTGTTGCTTCTTTTTTATTTTGTATTTCAGCAGGTAAAAATGGCGTATCTTTAATTTTGATTTTCAATAAGTTACGCTGCAACAATTGAAGGGATAGTTTTTTTAAAATTGAGTCTGATCCGTGGCTCCATTGTTTTAATTGCTGCATCAGGTCCGAATCGTCTAAACGTAGATATGCTGTCAATAAACTTTCATCAAAAACAATGGGCTTTTCTGTTGAAAAAAACAGAGCTAAATTAGGATTTGTAAACCCTGCGTCGGAACCTAAGGAGCGTGCACGTTCTAGAGCCTTGACCAACAGTAGTTCCGCCACCAAACTGGTTTTATGCAAATACACTTGCCAGTACATCAGCCTGCGTGCCAAAAGAAATTTTTCTAAAGAATGTATCCCTTTTATTTCAAAAACCAGGTTTTCGTCAACCACATTCATGGTCGCTAAAATTCTTTCCGTGTTGATGTTGCCTTCCGTTACTCCCGTATAAAAACTATCGCGTTTTAAATAGTCCAAACGATCCACATCCAATTGCCCCGACAGCAGTTGATGCATGAATTTTCGAGGATATTGATTTTTAAAAATCTGCAATGCCAAAGTCAATCCACCGTTAAATTCAGTATTTAAAGACTCCATGATTTGAATAGAAATAGATTCATGAGCGATGCCTTGAATCAAACTTTTTTCGGTGGCATGCGAAAAAGGACCGTGACCTATGTCGTGCAAGAGTATAGCCACCTGCATGGCTTCACTTTCAGCTTCGGAAATCGCAACTCCTTTGGCGCGTAAAACGGCAATGGCTCGTTGCATAATATGCATGGCACCCAAAGCGTGTTCAAAACGGGTGTGGTGGGCTCCGGGATACACCAAGGAAGAAAGCCCCATTTGAGCAATGCGCCTGAGACGTTGAAAATAGGGATGCTCAATCAGTTGAAAAATCAAAGGGGTTTCGATGGCAATAAAACCGTAAATTGGATCGTTAAATAAAGTGACTTTGGTGTGAACAGACATGCCATTGATTTAAGCAAAGATACAAACATGGAGCAAATAAAAATTTTATGGGTTGATGATGAGATTGAATTGCTTAAACCCCATTTTATTTTTCTGGAAAATCGTGGGTATCACACGACAGGTACCACCAATGGGCTGGATGCCTTGGATTTTATCAAAAAAGACAAATTTGACATTGTCTTGCTAGATGAAAACATGCCCGGACTGAATGGTTTGGAAACCCTAGAAGAAATCAAAACCCTACAACCCAACCTTCCCGTGGTAATGATTACCAAAAATGAAGAAGAGCAAATTATGAATGATGCCATTGGTGCCAAAATCTCCGATTATCTCATAAAACCAGTGAATCCCAACCAAATTCTTTTGTCGCTCAAAAAAACCTTGAATCATAAAAATCTTATTGCTGAAAAAACCTCTCAAAATTACCAGCAAGAATTTAGGAATATCACGCTATCTATGGGCGACATTCAAACGCATGAAGACTGGTTCGCGTTTTATCAAAAAATGATGTATTGGGAGCTGGAATTAGACGCCTTGGAGGACACGAGTTTGATGGGGATTTTTGAAAGTCAAATGCAGGAGGCCAATCATCAATTTGCACGTTTTATAAACAAGCACTATCAGTCGTGGATGCAAGGCGAAGATCCGCCTTTACTTTCGTTTCAATTGTTTCAAAAAGAAATATTCCCGTTGCTTCAAAAAAACCGCCCCACCCTACTGCTGGTCATTGACAATCTGCGCTATGATCAGTGGAAAGTCATTTCGCCGGAGGTGGAACAACTGTTTAAAAAAGTAAGCGAAAAGCCGTATATGAGTATATTGCCGACCGCAACACAATATGCCAGAAACGCCATTTTCTCGGGACTTACCCCCCTAGAAATGGAGCGTCGTCATCCCCAATGGTGGAAAAACGATATTGATGAAGGAGGGAAAAATCTTTTTGAAGAAGATTTTTTAAAAGCACAATGCGAACGGCTTGGTATGGAAGGGAATAGCAGCTTTCACAAAATCATTCATTTGCAACAAGGTCAACAATTAATCAAAAATTTATCCAACCACACCCACGAAACCCTCACCACTGTGGTCTACAATTTTGTGGATATGATTTCACATGCCAAAACAGAGATGGAATTGATTAAGGAATTGGCGCCCGACAATAGAGCTTATCGATCCCTTACTTTGAGTTGGTTTAAAAACAGCCCTTTGAAAGAATTGTTACGAAAAGCTGCCGAGCTGAATTTCCAGTTGGTGCTGACCACTGACCACGGCACCATCAACGTTGGACATGCCAGTGGAGTGATTGGAGACAAAGACACCAGTTTAAATTTGCGTTATAAAACAGCAAGAAGTCTAACCTTCGAAAAAAAGCACGTGGTACACTGTAAAACACCGAGCGATTTTCAATTGCCAACACTTTCTTTAAACAGCAGTTTTGTTTTTGCTACCTCTGATTATTACTTTGTTTATAAAAACAATTTCAACCATTTTGCAAACTTTTTTCGCAACACCTTCCAGCACGGTGGAGTATCCTTGGAAGAAATGATTATTCCATTTGTTGTTTTAGAACCGCGTTAGGACTAACTTTGCGCATGCAAATTCGTTATCATTTAGCACAGCTTCGTCAAGCGGTTGATTTTATCGATGCCCACAGAACCACTACCATTCTTCGGATTGATGGGGTAATGGGGGCGGGGAAAACCACCTTGATCAAAAAATTATGCGAACATTGGGGCGTTAAAGACGTCATCAGTAGTCCCACTTTTTCTTTGGTCAACGCCTATGAAGGAACAAACGAAATGCTCTATCATTTTGATTTTTATCGTATCAACACCATCCTAGAAGCCTATGACATGGGCGTAGAAGAGTATTTGGATTCAGGGGCTATTTGCTTGATTGAGTGGGGTGAAAAAATTGAATCCCTCCTCCCTACTTCCTACGATCATTTTAACATCCGTATCGCTTCCAACGAAGAACGACTCTTGGAATATCTTTCCTAAAATTTATTCTCACCAATATGTTTTCCGATTGTTTACAAAAAGCTATTTTTGAAGCATGAAGTTCATCTATCGATTGGGGTATTATTTAGCCGGGTTTTCCGTAGGTTTAATCCTCCTAACATTTATTTTTAGCGGTAAAAAAACGAGTTGTAATTACAGCCCCTCGGCTCGAGTAAAAAACGATATCCTCCAAAAAAACTTGGTACTCCCCCCCGATTTTAAATTTTCTGATAGTGTGGTCATCGGTTTTATCCGAAAAGGAAAGATCGATTTTTCTAAAAGTCAAACAAAATTGGACTCTTGTCGTCAATACCGCATTGACTTGGAAAATGCTCCCATTCGTGCATTGGTGGTAGAAAATTGCAGCAAAACCATCAAGATTCTTGAGCTGCAGTAAGTGCTTTTCTACGTTTTAATTCTTTTTTAATAAGAGCTATTTCTCTGGCACTATGCCCGGTAACGGAAGTGTTTTCTTCCGCCCGACGAATCAAATAAGGAACCACCTCCCGAACGGGTCCAAAGGGAAGGTATTTTACCGTTTGAAAACCTGCTTCAGCCAAATTAAAAGTGATGTTGTCACTCATGCCATAAAGCTGAGAAAACCACAGATGGGGATGTTGTTTGGACAGTTTGTTTTTTTCGACAAAAGCGACCACCCGTTTTACACTGTCTTCATTATGCGTTCCTAAAAACAAAGAAATGGTGTCCAAATGAGTTAAAATGAGGTCTAAACCCTTGTTAAAATTTTCATCAGTAGCATTTTTATTGGGACAAATCGCAGAGGGGATTCCATGGGATTGAGCGTATTTATTCTCTTTGTCAATATAGGCTCCACGGACCAATTTAATGCCGATTTTAAAATTTTCTTGTTTTGCCAAGGCAATGAGTTGCTCAATATAGGCAAGACGATCTTTTCGATACATTTGAACCGTAGTATGCACTCTTGCCACGGATTTATTATAGCCGCGCATAAGCATTAAAACCTCCTGATCAATGGCGTCTTGCAACCAGGATTCTTCGGCATCAATTAAAATATTTACGCTTAATTTTTCAGCAGCTTCGCAACATTTTTCAAAACGCCCCACCACTCTTTTCCATTCTTGTTGTTCCGGTGGGCTTAATGGCTTTTGCTGCCCAATTTTTTCAAACAACTCCATGCGCCCCAAACTGGTCGGTTTAAAAACCACAAACGGAAGATCCGTGCTGTTTTTGGAAAAAGAAAAGGTCTCCAAGGTGCGTTCCAAGCTGGCATCCATTCCTTTTTCTTTTAAAATGGCTTCTGTTGCATAATGCACATAGGAGGAAACCTTGAATTTAGACAAGCGCTCTACCAGTTGCAGCGATTCTTTTTTGCCGGTTCCTGCACAAAAGTGTTTAAACAAAGTGGCTTTTAAAAGGGGAGCAATGGGAATATGCAGTTTTAACAAAAAAGGCAAAACCACACTACCCAAACGAATGAGCCAAGGAAACGCAATCAGAGAAAATAATCCATGGGCTTGACGTAGGTCGGAGTCGCTTTTCATGGCAAATGCCCGTTCTGTATTTTCTAAATCCATACAATACTTGGTTAATGATTTAGGTAAAACCATGCAAAGCTAATCAACCCCGCCCATTTCTCATTCAATAGGGGGTAAATTATTTCTTTAAAAAAGGAATCTTCTTCGAGCAAATCATTTCACCACAAGCCGAGTATAGCACACGAAATAAAATTCTTATTTTTACCAGCTAAATACACGCATGCAAACCATCAACTCCAACACGGCTACCATCGTTTTTAATTCAAAAGGATTAGAAACACTTTCGGAAACTTTGATTTCCAAAAACTACGCTTCGCTTTTTGTTTTGGTGGATGATCAAACGGAACAGTTTTGTTTACCCTTGTTGATGGAATCCATTCCTTTTTTGGCAGCTGCGCAAATCCTCCGTATGGAATCCGGTGAGGAAAACAAGCATATTCAAACCTGTATTCAACTCTGGGAAGACTTGTCCACCCGAGGAGCGGATCGCAAAAGTGCCTTGGTGAATTTAGGCGGAGGCGTGGTGACGGATTTGGGCGGATTTGTGGCTTGTACCTTTAAACGGGGGATTGATTTTTATAACATCCCTACTACCCTACTTGCTATGGTGGATGCCTCTGTGGGCGGAAAAACCGGGATCGATTTGGGGGCTTTAAAAAATCAGATTGGCATCATTCGCGAGCCGGAAATGGTGGTGGTAGATCCCCGTTGGTTGACCACTTTGCCCGCTGTGGAAATCAGAAGTGGCTTTGCCGAAATGTTGAAACACGGTTTGATTGCTGATCGGGAGTATTGGGAACAATTGATTCAATTAGACGAACTCCAAAGTGCTTCACTGACACCTTTTATCCATCACTCAGTTGTTTTAAAAAACGAGGTAGTACTTCAAGACCCCACCGAAAAAGGGCTGCGAAAAATATTGAATTACGGACATACGCTGGGCCACGCCATAGAATCCTATTTCTTAACCCAGCCCGACAAAACCCGTTTGCTACACGGAGAAGCCATTGCCATTGGCATGATACTGGAGGCTTATTTGTCAACGGTTTTGACCGGATTGGATGTTGATGCGGCACGTGCCATCCGAGAACAGTTTAAACGCTTTTACGGTGTTATTTCCTTTTCCACAGCGGATATCACAGCAATTTTAGAATTGCTTCAACACGACAAGAAAAACAGTCATGGTAAAGTAAACTTTGTACTCCTTAAATCCATAGGGAATCCCGCCATTGATATTGCCGTCCCCAATGAATTGTTTAAAAAAGCATTTGATTTTTATCTAGCACCATAGATTCTAGCCCCCTCTCTTTTCCTTAAAAACAAGCGTTTTCGAAGTCTTCAATGAGATTCTACCCAAGCGAAAGCGGAACTAACTGTATTAAATTGCTTTATAGACTTCAATTATAGCTAAAAATTTATATTTTTAATAAATCAAAACCCAAATCTGTTCTTCCATGAAAACCCTTCGGCTTCCCTCCTTTTTTTATAAACAAATATAACTTAACAAACCTGTTTTTGTTTTGAGCTAGTGTAAGTTGGATTAATCAGTTCTTTTGCAACGCTCCTTAAGCCGAATTTCTACTAGCGTTGATATTTCCAAACAAAGATCGAGTGATGACTTTTTCCAGTACGGCAATTTTGGCTTCGTCCACGGTTGAAGTTTTCTTTAAATCCTGTATTTCCATCAAGGCAAATTGTTGGATGGTCAACAAGGGCTGAACAATTTCTTCCCGAGCTTTGATGGAGGCTTTTCCGGCAGGCTCGTTTTCCATAAGAGATTCAAAGCCTGAAATTTCGAGCAGTAAATCACGGGTTAAAAGAAATTCATTGTGAATTACTTTCCAAAAACTACCAAATTCTGGATCCGCTTCCATGTAGGCGGTCAACTGGAAAAAGGATTTGGTCAAACTCATCATACTGTTGTACATCAACGTTCTAAAAAAGCGCGAATGTTGAAACAAGGCCTTGATTTGATCCAATGATCCTTCTTCTCTGAAATGCGCCAAGGCAGTTCCTACTCCGAAGAAGCCGGGAACATTTTGCTTTAACAAACTCCAACTTCCCACAAACGGAATGGCTCTCAAATCAGAAAAGTTTAATCCTTTGGATTTTCCCCGTTTGGAAGGTCGGCTGCCGATATTGGTCTTGGCGTAATACGGCAAGGTTGACATCCGCTCCAAATAGGGAATAAACTGTGGATGGTCTTTAAACTTTTGATAGGCCTCATAACTCTTCTCAGCGATGACCTCCATAATCTTACGATCGGCATCCATCAAATTGTTTTTACCCGTATTTAACACGGTATTGGAAATCCCCGAACTCAAAAGTTGTTCTAGATTATATTGGCAAGAATCCGTCGTTCCAAAGTTAGAACTGATGGTTTGACCTTGGATGGTGAGTTGTATATCGTCCGATTGGATGTTGTCACCCAGGGAAGAATAAAATTCGTGCGTATTTCCACCGCCTCGGGCTGGGGGTCCTCCCCGACCGTCGAAAAAGGCAACGCGGATTCCGTATTCCTTGGCCAACTCGCTCAGTGTTTCTTTGGCTTTATAAATACTCCAATTGGCCATAAAATAACCTCCGTCTTTGGTGCCATCGGAAAAACCTAACATGACCGTTTGGATATTTTTACGCTCCTTTAAATGCGCCATATAAACAGGATTATTAAACAATCCGTCCATCACTGCACGCGCTTCTCGTAAATCGTTGATGGTTTCAAACAAAGGAATAAAATCCACACTGGGTTTTTCCCAATTGCTGATCCGGTACATCGCAAAAAGCTCCAAAATATTTTCCAGCGTTTGGCAATTGCTGATGATGTAGCGATGACATCCCCGCTCTCCATTGGTTTTTTGAATGGCACGCATGGCATGCATACTCTCCAAGGACTGCCGAGTGATTTCATCTTCAAAAATGGAAGGAGGCACATTTCCCACCAAATTCGGTAATATTTTACACCGCTCCTCCGAAGATCGTTCGAGATAATCTTCCGGTAGTTGCTTCACAAATTTTTGAATGTCGGGATGCGAAATGATGGTTTCAAACACATGGTGGTGCACTCTGGAGTCCTGACGGATGTCCAAACTGGCAAAATGAAATCCAAAAAGTTTGATTTTATGAATCAAATCTTCCACCGCAGCGGCATATAAACCTTGATAGTTCTCATGAACCAAATTCAATATGGTTTCCATTTCCTGCAACATCCCTTCCTGGGTCAAGGCGGTTGGTTTTTCAGGATAGATCAAAGTGTTGTAAACCTTTGATTCCAATTCTACAACGCGATGTTCCACACCGGGGAAAGTGATTTTACCTTTCAATCGGCGTAAATCGCGATAATAGTTCCTGAGGATGGAATACCGAAGGCGTTCGGCGGTTTTTAGAGTGGTTTCGGGCGTAACGTAAGGATTTCCGTCCCGATCTCCTCCGGGCCAAAAGCCAAAATCAAAGATGGGATTATGAAGTTCTTCTTTGCCGTAAATATGTTCGTCCAGATAGTTGTAGATGGTTGTGGCAGATTTGTAAAAAACATTTTCCAAATACCAAATCAAACTGACGGCTTCGTCAAAAGGAGTGGGTTTTGTCTTTTTGTAAAAAGGAGTAATGCCCAATTGTGCCAACAAATCTTTAATACTTTCCAAATCATCTTTTGCAATGGCGTTGGACAACTCATTGATGATCACCAAAACATTATCCGGATAGAATTGGGTGGGATGCGCTGTTAAAACAATTCGCACTTTAAGAATCTCCATGTATTCCGTAAGCTCTTTGTGCAATTGTTTGTTTTCGGCTTCTTCTTTGATATGACGCACCGTACCAATACCGTGCATATTATTTACATAAGAAAAGGCTGCATCTTCAATGGCATCGAATAAAACAACTTGTCGTTCGATGTATTGAATAAAACGAAACAACAAGTCAAAGCGCTCTTTTTCGGAAAGTTCGGGCGCATATTTTGAAAAAAATTGGGCTACGATCTCTCGAGGATTTTGACTTAACGCATACTGTTCCTTACAAAAAGAGGAAAACAACGGCAACAATACCGAAGTATTCTTTATGTTTTCAAAAGGTAGGGTTAAGAAAAGGCTGTTGTAAATTTGAAATTTGGATAATACACGTTCTTTAAATCTTTCGATTTTGGGTTTTCTTGCCATCAAAATATAGGAGCTTTAAAATTCATTAAAAATGCGGTGCATCAATCTTTTCTTATCGTTGATGCTTTCTTCCATTGAAATCATGGTTTCCGTTCTGGAAATCCCGTCAATGTCGTCTATTGTAAATATTATTTCTTTTGCATGGAGAGTATCTCTTGCACGTACTTTGCAGAAAATATTAAATTTTCCTGTGGTGATATGGGCAACAGTCACATAAGGAATCTCGTTCAATGCCTCAATCACTTCAACGGTTTTGCTGGTGCGTTCCAAAAAAATTCCAACGTAGGCAATAAAAGAATAGCCCAATTTATTGTAATCGAGATTGAGTGACGAACCTCTGATAATCCCCGCCTCTTCCATTTTCTTTACCCGAACGTGAACCGTCCCTGCAGAAATTAATAGTCGCTTGGAAATATCTGTAAACGGAATACGGGTGTTGTCGATAAGAATATCTAAAATTTGCTGATCGACATCATCTAAATTGAATTTAGCCATAAAACATTTTTTTTGCAAATTTAGTCGATTTCATTCAAATTAATTAGTGAATTGTTGACTTTATTCTTCTTTTATTGAAAATAACTCATTGAAGCTTAGATTTTCCACCATTTTTTCAAATTCAAATTCAAAAACCACATGGCGCAACTCTTCCGGAAGCTTGATTTTTCGATGCGCCTGTTGCTTTAAGGAATCTCCATAACAGTGGTAGGTAGGAATAAAATGCAATTTTTCAGCGTCCAATTTTTCTAAATATTGCAGGCCTAATTGCTGATTTTCTTTAATCAATCCCCTGTCATTAAGCTGAACTCCATCGATGATTAAATCCAAATAATCAGTACTGTTTTCGGGTATCGCAAGGTAGTCTTCCACACTGCCCTTTGATACTCCGGTGGCAACGGCTTGTACCAAAGTTTTTAAAGCCGTAAAAATATGTGTGCTGGTCTCCTCCCGAAAATAGTCGCCGGGGCAATGTCCGGATTCGAAAAGGATCGTAGGCGTGCCCAAAGCGGTGAAGGTATCTCCCACACAATTGATGTTGAATCCGTCGTCATACCGTCCAACTTGTTTGGGTATGCGGGTTTGCAGCATTGCATTCATTTGCGCAATCAACTTCATGGCGGTGGCACGTGCCGGAGTGATGGATCGTTGGGGGTCGGCTGAGGGCGCTAAAAAAGAAACACTGGCAGGGGGTCCATTTTTTCCGGCTCCATATAAGGTACGCTGGTCGTGAAGATTTAAACAGTAGTCTGGCGCAATACGTTTATAGGCGGAGCGCAACACTTTGCTCTCGGGTTGTGAAAGGGCAACTGCATCGCGATTCAAATCCACCGTGTTGGCATTGCGACGGGTATAGTCCAAACAACCGTCGGGATTCAGTTGAGGAATGATATGGAATTGACAGGCAGTGAGTAAATGTTTGTTTTCCTTTTCCAACAACCATGGAATCAATTTCAATAAAGCTCGGGTGGTTGTGGACTCGTTTCCATGCATTTGCGACCACATAAAAATTTTGATCGTTCCGGAACCTAAAGTCCATAGATGAATAGGAAGCCCTCGTACCGAAGTTCCCAATTGTTCTTGATGAACGCTCTTGGGAAGCTGCTTTAAAAACGGAATCAAATCTTGGGGAGGTAAATAGCGTCCTAATTTCATAGTTACAAAAGTAAGCAACATTAAGAATAAAATGAATTGATAAAAACGAAACGATTGTAACGTGAAGTTTTTTTTGCTGAAAAATAAGCGTCGATTAGATCAACCCTTTCATCTGATTTTTAAAGAGTACTATAAATGTTCCAACTGTAAACAATCATCTGTTTCCATTTGTAAACAATAAAATCTATTAAAATTTGAGTTTATGGAACTTGAACAACAGTATTTGTTACAATTGTAAATGGTTTTGTAGGAATAATCTATTAATCTACTTGTTTTCAGCATTTTATGTGCCATGTGTGAAGTGATACTTCTATTAAATTTACTCTTAAATTCGTTTGTTTACATAAGTGAATTGCTTATCTTTACAGAACATCTTTATAATTGTTTACAATGTTAAACATTGAGAAATTTATTCTTCGTTTGGAAGAAATTATGGAAACACACCAACTTTCGGCGGCTGCCTTTGCCGAAAAAATAGGTGTGCAACGTTCTTCGGTTTCGCATATACTTTCCAAACGAAACAAACCCAGTCTGGAATTCATCTTAAAAATCCATCAACATTTTGATTCCCTTTCGTTGGAGTGGTTGCTCCTGGGAGAAAACAAAAGTTCCTCCCCCCTGCCCGAAAATTTTTCTGACAATCTTTTTCTAGAAGAAAAGATTCCAAGCGAAAGCAGTAACAAACCCTCGGCTGAAATCATTAAAAAGTCCATTGCAACTTCTGATAACCCAGAATTAATTCAAATCATACAGTTGTATAATGATGGAAGTTTTGATGTTTTTTACCCAAAATCTTAGTAATTTTATACCCTATGAAAAAAGGGCTTTTCGCTATTTTCCTCCTCCTACTCTCTTGTTATTCAACCGAACGAAATTGTTTGGAATTTCATCAAGGCACTTTTGACTTTGAAACCATCGTAAACGGTCAGTTGGAGACTTCACGCTTTGTTCGGAATGGCACAACGGAAATTGAATATTATAAAGCACAAGTGGATACGGCAGATATTCGTTGGGTGAATGATTGTGAATGTATCTTGACCAAGCGAAATCCTACCTCCAATCAAGACAAGCGTCCGATTCAAATTAAAATCCTCACCACCCAAAAAAACACCTATACTTTTGAATACTCTTTAGTGGGAGACGCCAAAAACAAAAAGCGTGGAACCATAAAAAAAATAAAATAACAATGTTTACTCCCGAAATCATTACCGCCTTCTTGACCTTGACCTTTCTTGAAATTATTCTCGGTATTGACAATATTATCTTTATCTCTATTTTGGCGGGTCGCCTGCCAGAAGAAAAAAGAAAGACGTTGATTCGTACGGGCTTATTTTTGGCCATGTTTATGCGCATCCTGATGTTGATGGGTATCTCTTGGTTGGTGCATATGGAAGAAGCTCTTTTTTCTTTTGATAACGCTTTCTTCTCAAGTGCAATTTCCATACAATCCCTTATTCTTTTTGCTGGAGGTTTATTTTTAATTTATAAAAGTACTCGAGAAATTTACCACAAGGTTGAGCCCCACGATAATTCATCCGAACCTACATCAAAATCAGCTCCGAATAGTTATGCAAAAGCCCTTTTTCAAATTGTTTTGATCGACATCGTCTTTTCTTTTGATTCCATCCTCACGGCTGTGGGCATGACCAATGGATTGGCCTATGCTATTCCGGTAATGATCGCTGCAGTGGTAATTTCCATCTTTATCATGATTGGTTTTGCCAACCCCGTTAGTGCTTTTGTGAATAAGCATCCTTCCTTACAAATTTTAGGACTTTCATTTTTATTGCTGATCGGTTTTATGTTAATCGCCGAAGCAGCACATATTTCGCATACCGTTATTGGAGGAAACCCCATTGGTAAAATCCCCAAGGGCTATCTGTATTTTGCCATTGCATTTTCTTTAGGGGTAGAAATGCTCAATATGAAATTGCGAAAAGGTTCGGACTAAATGTCTAATTTGGTTTGGGAGTCCCCATCAGTAGCTGTATTGTCTGATGAAAGTGATTCTTCCTCATTGACTTCAATTTCATTTACATCCACATCTTCGGGGGGTGAATACGGCAGGGCTTCTTTTAAACGAACCGCTTTTATTTTTTTATCGGTAAGTTGATTTCCCAAGGCTTTGATCCCTTTTACAGCAATAAATTCCTCCGCATTGATTTCCAATTCGGGGGGTTGTTCTTTTCCTCTGGGCTTTTCAAATTCAATAGTCAAGAGCGGGCGCCAATCAAATCCGAGATAAACCAAGGTGCCATCTTCTTTCATAAACTCTTCTTCTCGAGTTTCATTTTCAATCAAAAAGCGTTTTAAGAAATAACGCTCTTTTTCAGGATCAAAATAAATAGCGGTAATGGGTTTTTGAGGAATCCATTTTTCAAGATGAATATCGTTTTCATCAAAGTGCAAGGTAACTTCGGGAGCAACTGCTCGTATGCTCCCCAGGTTGGTAGCGATTAAAAGTTTGTCTTCTCCTTTAAAAGCACCCAGTAAATCGCCTCGACCTTCCACATTCAATCTGCGGATGGGGGTGTCAAACCATATTTTGCGGGGTTGTAGGGTAGAAATTCCTTTTTCTTTTAACTCAATTTTACGAACGGCATATTTGGTGATAATATTCCCTCTGGCCGAACGCCCTTTGATTTGCAAGTCGGAAAAATCCAAATCCCATTTCAGCTTTTTGATACTTCCCACATTGCGCAGTAAAATACTCACCACCTCAGCCTCTCCATTGGGATTGGCACTAAAGTACAAGATTTCAGAACCCGCTTTTCCTTGGGTGAGATCATAGGGCTTATCGCGAGTAACTCCCGTCACTGCAAAACGCTTCATAAAACTAGTTCCCGCTTTTCCGTCTCGATAGATCATATTGTAAATCGTACGGTTGTCTTTTTTCTTAAAGACAGCAACATGGATGATGGATTTTCCCACAAAGACCTTACTGTCCACTTTTACGACCTGCATTTTTCCGTCTGCCGTAAACACAATGATTTCATCAATATCGGAACATTCACCGACTAATTCGTCTTTTTTTAATCCAATCCCAATAAAACCCTCTTCCCTATTGACGTAAAGTTTTTGATTGCGAACAACAACTTTTCGGGCGTCCACATCGTCAAAAATTCGTATCTCCGATTTGCGTTCCTTGCCCCCACCATAGGTAGTGCCAAGATGCTTGAAGTAACGAATGGCATAATCAATCAAGTGGTTAAGATTGTTTTTTACTTCTGCAATATCACCTTCCAAGGCTTCAATCTTTTGTTGCGCCTTGTCCAAATCAAATTTGGAAATCCGTTTGATTCGAATTTCGGTAAGTCGCACCAAATCCTCTTCAACTACAGGACGTTTTAAATGTGCAATATGTGGCTTCAAACCCTCGTCAATCGCATTCAAAACACCTTCCCAAGTTTCTTCTTCTTCAATGTCACGATAGATGCGATTCTCAATAAATATCCGTTCCAAAGAGGCATAATGCCATTGATTTTCAAGTTCTTGCAACTGTACTTCCAGCTCAAGTTTCAACAACTGGACGGTGTGATCGGTAGAGATTTGCAGCATCTCTGTAACCCCCATAAAGTGGGGTTTGTTGTCGATGATCAAACAGCCCAAAGGAGAAATGGAAGATTCACAAGCTGTAAACGCATACAAAGCATCGATGGTTTTGTCCGGTGAAATATCACTGGGCAAATGCACCAAAATCTCTACTTCTGCAGAGGTGTTGTCCTCTATTTTTTTAATTTTAATTTTCCCAGCGTCATTGGCCTTGATGATGCTTTCAATCAAGCTGGAGGTCGTCGTGGAAAACGGTATTTCAGTGATGACCAAAGTGTGCCGATCCAATTGACTGATCTTGGCACGAACCCGTACTTTTCCCCCACGGATGCCGTCATTATAGTTTTGTATATCAATGATGCCACCGGTTTGAAAATCGGGATAAATTTCGAATTTCTTTCCTTTTAAATGCTTGATGCTGGCCTCCAATAGTTCATTGAAATTGTGAGGAAGGATTTTGGTGGACAAACCCACGGCGATACCTTCTGCCCCTTGTGCCAATAATAAAGGAAACTTAACCGGTAAATGAACAGGTTCTTTTCTTCTGCCGTCATAGGAAAGTTGCCATTCGGTCACTTTGGGACTAAACACCACTTCCATTGCAAATTTGGACAAACGCGCTTCAATATATCGTGAGGCGGCGGCACTGTCTCCGGTAAGGATATTCCCCCAGTTCCCCTGCATGTCGATCATCAACTCCTTTTGCCCAATTTGCACCATGGCATCTGCAATACTGGCGTCTCCATGGGGATGGTACTGCATCGTATGCCCCACGATATTCGCTACTTTGTTGTAACGTCCATCGTCTAAATCCTTCATGGAGTGTAAAATTCTTCGCTGTACGGGTTTCAAGCCGTCTTCTATGGCTGGAACTGCTCGCTCCAAGATTACATAAGAGGCGTAATCAAGAAACCAATCTTTGTACATCCCGGTCACTTTTACCAACGAATCGTTGGCTGCATCTTCCGGTTTTGCTGAATCTTGAATTTCGTCCATAGCGTTGCTAAAATACTATATCGACCCTAGAATTCACTAGGTTTTTACGGGAAGAAATTAACAAATTGTAGTTGAGAAATAATTCTGATCGTTTTACCCCACCTGCTCCACTAAATCCAATTCCACTTTTAGGTTGTCAATAATAAATTTCTGACGATCTTGGGTGTTTTTACCCATATAGAATTCTAATAAATTTTCAATGGTCGTGCTTTTGTCCAACATGACCGGATCAAGGCGGATGTCTTCTCCAATAAAAAACTTAAACTCGTCGGGGGAGATTTCTCCCAAACCTTTAAAACGGGTAATTTCCGGTTTTCCTTTCAGTGTATTTACAGCCTGATTTCGCTCTTGTTCACTGTAACAATAAAAAGTTTGTTTTTTATCACGTACTCGGAACAAGGGCGTTTGGAGAATGTACAAATGTCCTTCTTTGATCAGCTCCGGGAAAAATTGCAGGAAAAAAGTAATCAATAACAAACGAATGTGCATACCATCCACATCAGCATCCGTAGCAATGACAATATTGTTGTAACGCAAATCCTCCATATTGTCTTCAATGTTCAAAGCGGCTTGCAGCAAATTGAATTCTTCATTTTCATAAACAATTTTTTTGGACATGCCATAACTGTTGAGTGGTTTTCCACGCAAACTAAAAACGGCTTGGGTATTGACGTCCCGAGATTTGGTGATGGAGCCACTGGCCGAGTCGCCCTCTGTAATGAAGAGTGTGGATTCCAAACGGCGATCTTTTTTCAAATCTGGAAGGTGCACCCGACAGTCTCTTAGTTTTTTGTTGTGCAAATTGGCTTTTTTTGCCCGTTCGCGTGCCAATTTTCGAATCCCAGAAAGTTCCTTACGCTCCTTTTCGGCTTGCATAATTTTTCGCTGTATCGCTTCTGCAACCGCAGTATTTTTATGTAAAAAATTATCCAGTTGTGTACTTAGAAAATCTACGATATAGGAACGTACAGAAGGCAAGCCATCTCCCATTTCGGTGGAGCCCAATTTGGTTTTGGTTTGCGATTCAAAAACGGGCTCCATTACTTTGATGCTGATGGCAGAGATGATGGATTTTCTTATGTCAGAAGCCTCGTAGTTTTTCCCAAAATGCTCGCGTATGGTTTTTACCAAACCCTCTCTAAAAGCCGCTTGATGCGTCCCCCCTTGGGTGGTGTTTTGACCGTTGACAAAGGAATGATACTCCTCGCTATATTGTGTTTTACTGTGAGTCAGTGCTACTTCTATGTCATTCCCTTTCAGATGAATGATGGGATAAGTTAGGTCGGATTCGTTGGTTTGATCTTCCAATAAATCTTTCAAACCGTTTTCTGAAAAAAACTTCACCCCATTCAGGTCTATGGTCAATCCGGGATTCAGATAGACGTAATTTTTCAACATCCGTTCGATATATTCCAAACGGAATTTATAGTTTTTAAAGATTTTTGAATCCGGTCGAAAAACCACTTTGGTGCCTTTGCGTTTGGAGCTGCTTTGGGCTTCCGTTTCTTCCAAAAGGTTTCCATATTCAAAAGTGGCACTTTTGCTTTGCTGTTCTCGGTTGGATTCTACTCTAAAGGAAGAAGATAAGGCATTGACTGCTTTGGTTCCCACTCCATTCAATCCTACCGATTTTTTGAAGGCAAGGGAATCGTATTTTCCCCCTGTATTCATTTTAGAAACCACATCGACCAGTTTTCCCAAAGGGATGCCACGACCGTAATCCCTTACACTCACTTCTCCTTCTTTGATGGAAATGTCAATAGTCTTTCCGGCACCCATAACAAACTCATCAATACAATTGTCGATAACTTCTTTGACTAAAATATAAATCCCATCATCGGGGGAAGACCCATCGCCCAATTTACCAATATACATACCCGGTCGTAGGCGAATGTGTTCTTTCCAATCGAGGGAGCGGATATTGTCTTCGGTGTATTTTGTTTGTTCTGACATGATGTGCTAATATAAATATTGCTCAAAGAACCTAAAATGCTTTGGCGGTCAAGAAATCAACAATTATCGATCCTTTTTTGTTAAAAAGTTATTTTCATTTCTAAAATAGCAGAAGTAGTGCGCCAATCAATTACATTTTTCTATATTTAAAACAAAAATCATGCGAATATTTATCTTAACTCTAGTAAGCACCTTTTTTATGACTGCCTTTACTTCCTCGCCCATGCCGGACAACAGCAAAGGGCCTTTGGTACACACCGTATTTTTTTGGTTAAAAAATCCGGACAATGCCGCCGATCGCGGGGCCTTTGAAACCGCCATCAAAAAATTAATGGCCACCAATCCGCAATCCATTGGAAATCATTTGGGAACACCCGCCGCCTCCGAAAAAAGAGATGTGGTGGACAATTCCTTTACCTATTGTTATGTAATGACTTTCCCTACTTTGGAAGCACAGGACACCTATCAAACGGATCCTACGCATTTACTTTTTATTGAAGAAGCTTCGCATTTGTGGGAAAAAGTGTTGGTATATGACTCGCTATCCATCACGGATTAAACATATGTTTTTATTGAAATATTAAGGAAGGAAGCTGTTTTATACAGCTTCTTTTTTTGTGCACGAATGAGCCAAAAGGAAAATAGCAACCCAATAAGTGCTTAGAATAAGAATCCCCGATCCGGCGAAAGATTGATAAAATTTATCCAAAGCGATTAAAGCATCCGAAATAAGAAATAAGGACACCGCCCCGCCTATTGCTTTAAAGGAAGGTTTATCAGCGTTTAAACGCAACGCAATTCCTTGCCAACTCATCAGCACGATTACCGTCATATAAAGAATCACCGGAACGAAAAGCGTTCCCAGTTGGGGTGCCGTTAATACTAAAACAAGTGCCGCAAAAAGAACCAAAATCAGTCCCGTTTTTGGGGGCCATTGCCATCCTTGTTGACTTTTGAAAGCCGCAATAAAAAACAGATGCGCGATCAAAAAAGCGGATAATCCAAAAACAAAAAACGAGGGAAAGAGCAACAATACATCTCCTATCAAGCAAAAAAACAAGCCCCATTGGATGCGTCCTCGATAGTTGTTATAAATATGCGCCGAAAAAAGAAATGTAAGACTGCCGATTAAGATCGTGGTGAGTGGCTTGAATACAAAGAAAAGCACTTGAAAATTGAAGAAATCAGCACCGATGGCCAATAAGGCGGATAGTAGAATAAGGGCGGTAAATAGTTTTTGATTCATTTACCACAAGATACTTCATTTATACATTAAAACGAAAATGCATAACATCGCCATCTTTTACGATGTATTCCTTCCCTTCGACTCGCATTTTTCCGGCTTCTTTCACTTTAGCCTCAGTGCCATAATGAACAAAATCATCGTAAGCAATAACTTCTGCGCGTATAAATCCTTTTTCAAAATCCGTATGGATTACCGAGGCCGCTTGTGGCGCAGTGGCTCCCACAGGAATCGTCCACGCACGAACTTCCTTGACCCCTGCAGTGAAATAGGTTTGTTGATTGAGTAGGCTGTAGGCACTGCGAATCAATTTGGCAGCTCCAGCTTCTTCCAGCCCTAAATCCTCCAAAAACAATTGTCGTTCTTCAAAGGAGTCCAATTCGTTGATATCTGCTTCTATACTCACCGCGAGAATAAGAATGGCTGCGTTTTCGTCTGCAACTTTTGCCTGAACCGCTGCCACATAATCATTTCCTGTTTTGGCTGCATTTTCATCCACATTGCAAACATACATTACGGGCTTATCGGTTATGAATTGTAGGGGTTTGATATAAGTCAATCGCTCTTCTTCCGAAAAGTCCATGGCTCTGACGTGTTGTGCTTGTTCCAAACCTTTTCGAACAGCCTCCAAAACAGCGACTTCCTTTTGTGCCTCTTTATTGCCGGTTCTAGCTGCACGTGACACTTTTTCGAGTTTCTTTTCCACCGTCTCCAAGTCTTTCAGCTGCAATTCGATGTCGATGGTCTCCTTGTCTCGAATGGGATCAACGCTCCCATCCACATGTACAATATTGTCATTGTCAAAACACCGAAGCACGTGTAAAATGGCATCGGTTTCTCGGATGTTTGCTAAAAATTGATTGCCCAAACCTTCGCCTTTACTGGCACCTTTCACCAATCCTGCAATATCAACAATTTCCACTGTAGCAGGAACGACGCGTTCTGGTTGAACCAATTTTTCCAATTGTTTTAACCGCTCATCGGGAACATTCACAACCCCAATATTGGGTTCTATCGTACAAAAAGGGAAATTTGCACTTTGCGCTTTGGCACTGGACAAACAGTTAAACAAACTCGATTTTCCAACGTTTGGAAGTCCAACGATACCTGCTTTCATGGATTATAATTTCGGCAAAAATAGGGTTTCTTTTGTATTTCTTTTTATCAATTATGCGTTAATTTGGTACACTAAAAATTATTAAAATAGACTTAAAGCCTATGAAAAAACAATTGATCATCCACGCCGATGATGCCGGATTGGCATGGTCTGAAAACCAAGCCACCCAAAAAGGAATGCTGGAAGGAAGTATAAGTTCGTGCAGTCTGATGGTGCCGTGTCCTTGGTTTTACAATATGGCGCAGTTCTGTTTACAAAACCCAGAATTGGATTATGGAATTCATCTAACACTCACCGGGGAATGGAAAAGCTATCCTTTTCGGTCAGTTTTACCACCGGCTCAGGTTTCCAGCCTGTTGGATGAAAAGGGACATTTTTATCCCAAACGAAATCAATTTTTAGAAAAGGTAAATGCAGCAGAAGCCTATCTTGAATTAAAAGCTCAAATTGACCGGGCGCTCTCTTTTGGGCTTGCTCCCTCCCATTTGGACTCGCATATGTTTACATTGGGCATGCGACAAGATTTAGTGGACGTCTATAGACAATTGGGAAAAGAATACCAACTTCCCATTTTGCTCAGCAAAAAGCTCATTAATTTAACTGGGGCGTCCGCCGACACTATAGATTTGGGCGATGCCACGGTCTATGAACAAATCTTTATGGGCGATTTTGAACTCTTCAATGGGCAAGGGCTGGCCAGCTATTACGACCGTGTGTTGGACAATTTGCCAGAGGGACTCTCGTTATTACTGATTCATCCGGCGGATCGGAGTGCCGAAATGGATGAAATCACCATCGATCATCCTAATTTTGGCGCAGTCTGGCGTGCAGAAGATGCTACCTATTTCAGCAGTGCGCATTGTCGTGAAAAAATAAAAGCCAATGGTATTGAGCTGGTACACTGGGGCAGTCCTGACGTACTTAGTCAGTACCGTGCATAAAGCGTTGTTTGCCGAGCAAAGTCGTTTCGGATTCCACATGGTCTTCATCGGGGATACAACAATCGACGGGGCAAACGGCAGCACATTGGGGTTCGTCATGAAAGCCTTTACATTCGGTACATTTGTCCGGTACTATAAAATAAAACTCATCGGAAACTGGGGTCTGAAAAGCCTCTGCATTGACCGCTTTTCCATTGGGTAAAACAACATCTCCGGTCAATTGAGTGCCGTCTTGAAAACGCCAATCTTCTGCGCCTTCATAAATCGCTGTATTAGGACATTCGGGCTCGCAAGCGCCACAATTGATACATTCGTCGGTAATGATTATCGCCATCGCAATTTTGTTCCTTAAATTTGCGCAAATGTAAGGCTTATATTTTTTTAAACAAATTAAATGGAACAACTCGAACAACGGATTCAAGCATTGTTAAATCTCGGGGAATTATTGGGAAATTACAAACTAGGAAATCCCTCCGATTCAACGCTTGAAAAAGCCGTTGAAGCGGCGCTAGCCAACAACCGTTGGTTTACCGAAGCAAGTATATGCCTTATGTTTGAAGCCTGGGCAACCGCTTTAACCAAAGCCAAGCTTCAACAGTGGTTGGCACCTTATGCCCTTCCCCATTCTCAACCCAAAACAGTAGCACTCATCCTTGCAGGCAACATTCCTATGGTGGGCTTTCATGACGTTGTGAGTGTTTGGGTCAGTGGGCATCAGGCTGTGGTAAAAAACTCTGCTAAAGACCCTTTTTTGATTCCTTGGATGACTCACTATTTAGAAGCACAAACAGGGGTTCCCCAATTTCGTTATGTAAAAGAGAAAATCACCGATTTTGATGCCGTTATTGCCACCGGATCCAACAATAGCGGGCGTTATTTTGAGTATTATTTTAAAGACTTTCCTCGGATCATTCGAAAGAACAGAAATGGAATTGCTGTGCTTTCCGGGCATGAAACCCAAGAAGAACTTTTGGGTTTGGGACGAGACATACTACAGTATTTTGGTTTGGGTTGTCGCAATGTTTCAAAAATCTATATTCCCAAAGACTATGACCTCAATGGTGTTTTCGGAGGGCTTTATCCGCATGCAGCGGTAATGGAAAACAACAAATACGCCAACAATTACGATTATAATAAAGCTGTTTGGTTGATGAGTGAATTCGATTTTTTGGAAAACGGTTTTTTTATGATTAAAGAAGATACAAGCTTTGCTGCACCCATTGCATGTTTATATTATGAATATTACGATACTATTGATCAAATAAAAACCATGCTCCAGCGCGACAATGAACAAATTCAATGCCTCGTGAGTCATTTGCGACTCCCCAACGCCCTGCCCTTCGGCACTGCGCAAAGCCCACAACTGTGGGAGTATGCGGATGATGTGGATACGCTTAAATTTTTATTAGAAAAAATTTAAGTAGGCTGGAGTACTGTTAACAATTCTGAAAAAAAATGCAGCCCAATCCGTTGTTTTCTTGATACGAATTGCAATATTTGCACCTTATAAATAAATAGCTATCATAAATCAAAATAGAACTCTCCTGATTTTGTAAATATAACACCTTATGAAAATACATAATTTTAGTGCCGGACCGTCTATTCTTCCTCAAGAAGTCATGCAGCAAGCTGCCGCCGCTGTACAAAATTTGGACAATAGCGGATTATCCCTTTTAGAGATTTCACACCGTAGCAAAGCTTTTGTTGCTGTGATGGACGAGGCTTGCGAAACAGCGATTCGACTCACTGGATTGGAAAACAAAGGTTATAAAGCCCTTTTTCTGCAAGGTGGTGCAAGTCTTCAATTTTTGATGGTGGCCTACAATTTATTAGAAAACAAAGCAGGCTATGTCAACACCGGAACTTGGTCCTCCAACGCTATTAAGGAGGCAAAAGCCTTGGGAACAGTCGTTGAACTGGCTTCGTCCAAAGAACAAAATTTTAATTATATCCCCAAAGGGTTTGATATTCCCTCGGATTTGGACTATGTGCACCTAACCACGAACAACACCATTTTTGGTACCCAGCTTAAAACCATTCCAGAAACTCCAGTGCCTTTGACGGCCGATATGAGTTCTGATATTTTTTCTCGAGAATGGGACTATTCAAAATTTGATTTATTTTATGCCGGAGCACAAAAAAACATGGGTCCTGCAGGAACTACTTTAGTTATTATTAAAGAGGCTTTGCTCGATAAAGTCAGCCGCCATATTCCCTCTATGTTGAAGTACAAAACACATTGGGAAAAAGACAGTATGTTTAATACGCCTCCCGTTTTTGCGGTATATACATCGCTCTTAAATCTTCGTTGGGTCGAGGCTCAAGGAGGCTTAAAAGCACTTGGCGCAAAAAATGCCGCCAAGGCAAGCTTGATTTACGATGAGATTGATCGCAATTCCAAATTTGAGGGTTTTGCTGCCGTTGAAGATCGCAGTGCAATGAATGCCACCTTTAATTTGGTCAACCCGGATGATGCCGAAGCTTTTGATAAGATATGGAACGCCGCCGGAGTGAGTGGTCTGAAAGGACATCGTTCGGTTGGAGGCTACAGAGCATCCATGTACAACGCACTTTCAATTGATAGTGTTCAAGTATTGGTGGATTGCATGCAAACCCTAGAAGAAAATTACTAAAAATATAATCTCAATAGTATGAAAATTTTAGCCAACGACGGAATTTCACAATCCGGTATCGACGCATTGACCCAATCGGGATTTGAAGTCATCACTGTAAATGTTGCTCAAGAGCAATTGGTCGACTATATCAACACCAATAATATTGTTGGGCTTTTGGTGCGCAGTGCTACCACCGCCCGCAAAGAACTTATTGATGCGTGCCCCAACCTAAAACTCATCGGTCGCGGGGGCGTGGGTATGGACAATATTGACGTGGACTATGCAAAATCAAAAGGTTTGCATGTGATTAACACTCCAGCTTCCTCTTCGGCTTCTGTAGCAGAATTGGTTTTTGCGCATTTATACGGCGGAGTACGCTTTTTATATGATGCCAATCGCAATATGCCCTTGGAAGGCGAATCGAACTTTAAAGGTTTGAAAAAGGCTTATGCCAAAGGCGTTGAACTCCGAGGGAAAACCTTGGGGGTCATTGGTTTCGGTCGAATCGGTCAAGAGGTAGCGAAAATAGGTTTGGGTGTGGGCATGAAGGTTGTTTATACCGACCCTTTTATGGAAAAAGCAACGGTCAATGTTAGTCTCTTTAACGGAGAAAGTATTGCTGTACATCTCAACAGTGACAGTATGGATCAGGTACTCGCCGAATCCGATTTTATCAGTTTGCACATTCCTGCACAAAAGAATTATGTGATTGATGCTGCAGCCCTTGCCAAAATGAAAAAAGGTGCCGCTTTGGTCAATGCTGCTCGTGGCGGTGTGGTGGACGAAGTTGCCTTGGTCGCTGCCTTAGACAGTGGTCATTTGTCTTTTGCTGCTTTGGATACTTTTGAAAACGAACCTCGTCCGGAAGTGCAGCTATTGATGCATGCTAAAATTTCCTTAACACCTCACATCGGAGCAGCCACCCTCGAGGCGCAGGATCGTATTGGTGAGGAATTGGCGGCCCAAATCGGTCAACTACTTAAATAAGTTCTATTGTATTTTGATCGGTTAAAAGCAAAATGGGACATCCAATCCAACGTCCAATTTGTAATTATTTTTATCGTTTTTGGACTTACCGGCTCGCTGAGTCTTCGCGTTGCTAAACCCGTATTACATTTTTTCCATATTACCTTAGAAAATTTTCAAAGCCTGCCACTCGGCGGGCTTTGGTATTGGACGCTTCGAATCCTTATCATTTTTCCCGTGTATCAAATCCTCCTACTTTTGATCGGCACCGTTTTTTTTCAATTTAAATTCTTCTGGAATTTTGAAAAGAAAATTCTCCGTAGGATAGGATTTAAAAGGTTTTTTAAGGAGGAGTAGGGTTTCCTTTTTATTGATAATATTTTAAAATTTCCTCATGCATCTCGATGCTAAACAGGCCTAATTCTCCCCCGCTATCTTGTGTTTGAAGCGAGGACTGAAATTATTACAGCCTCAAAAAACATTGTTTTTGCGACCCAATACCAAGAAGATGAGGTTTATCCTCAATACAGAAAAATCATAATAAGGGATTATAAAATTCTTTACAAGGAACTTGAGAATTAAATTTATATCATGAATGTGATTTGTTTATTAGCAAAATAACTGGTTACACCCGCTAGTGTGCGTCTAGCTGTCGGTAGAAAGGTTTGAAACCTATGCTGTTTTCATAGCTATCTGAATCCCCGTTACCCATGATCACAAAAAAGGAATGCTTGTTTTGGATCAAATCAGAACGGTAGATAAGCTTAGAATCATCAGGTTTTATAAAAAACTTACCCCCAACGAAATAAAGAAATGCAAAAGTGTACTTAAAGAATCCTACGTCGATTAAAAAATCATCAAATATTTAATCTTAATTAAAGCTTCATCGAGCTTGTCGAGATGAACCTACAATATCAAATTTAAAAACTCATTTCGGGTATCGGTTTCTTTAAAAGCTCCTCTAAACCCGGAAGTGGTGGTGGTAGAATTTTGTTTTTGAACCCCCCGCATCATCATACACATATGACTGGCTTCAATCACCACGGCCACTCCAAGGGGGTTGAGCGTTTCGTTGATACAATCCAAGATTTGTTCGGTCAATCGTTCTTGCACCTGCAATCTTCGTGCAAAAACATCCACCACTCGGGGTAACTTACTCAGGCCTACAATATGCCCATTGGGAATATAGGCAATATGAACTTTCCCAAAAAAGGGCAACAAATGATGCTCACAAAGCGAATAGAGCTCAATATCTTTAACAATGACCATTTCGCTATAACTTTCTTCAAACATGGCACTTTGCAAAATCTGCTTCGGATCCATTTCATACCCCTTGGTCAAAAACTTCATGGCTTTGGCAGCACGTTCTGGGGTTTTTAACAAACCTTCTCGTTTATGATCTTCTCCCAAAAGCTGCAAGATATCTTCGTAATTTGTCTTTATTTCGTCAGTGATTGAAACAGTATCGATGTTAAAATTTTCGTCCATGTTTATTTTTATTATTTAATATAGTCTTTAAAATAAGTTTCCAATTTTTGAATCTTAGGAGTGATTACAAAGGCACAATAGGATTGTTCTTTGTTTTGGTTGTAATAGTCATAGTGCTCCCCCTCCGCCTTGTAAAACGCTGTAGCTTCCATAACTTCGGTCACTATGGAATCCGAAAAAACGTTGGCGGTTTCCAATTGTTTGATCAATGATTCAATCACCGTTTTTTGTTCGGGCTTTGTATAATAAACCCCCGATCGATATTGGGTTCCTACATCGTTGCCTTGGCGATTCAAGGTGGTGGGATCGTGCGTGTTAAAAAAGATAAACAACAATTGAGTCAAAGCGATTTTGGTTTCTTCAAAAACTACCTGTATCGCTTCCGTATGCCCGGTTCTTCCGGTGCAAACTTCCCGGTAGGCAGGATTTTTAATGGTCCCGCCAATATAGCCTGGAACGACTTCCAAAACTCCATCAATACGTTGAAAAACGGCTTCGGTACACCAAAAACAACCGCCTGCTAAATAAATTGTAGTGTTCAATATAAATCTTGTTAAACAAATATACTTAATATTTAAACGAAAGTCGCTGTGCTTAAACGAAATATTAGAATGGAATAGAAAAGAACACTATTCTACAACATCAGAGGCTTGTAAAGCATACAAAAAAGAAGTACTTTCGAAACTTCGATGAAAGAACTCATTCAAGCTCGGCAAATATCAAAACACTATGGAGCATTACAGGTGCTCTCTGAAGTGCAACTGGAAGTTGCCGAACAGGAAATTGTGGCCATCGTAGGGCCTTCGGGAGCAGGAAAAACTACTTTGCTCCACATCTTGGGAACGCTCGACCAACCGGATAAAAACCCATCCACATCACTTACCATTGACGGACAAAATACCGTGCAAATGAGTGATAAAGTTTTAGCCGCTTTTCGTAACAAGAATTTAGGATTTGTCTTTCAATTCCACGAATTATTACCGGAGTTTACTGCCTTAGAAAATATTTGTATCCCCGCTTGGATTGCCGGAACGCCCAAACCTGTCGCAGCAGAAAAGGCGCTAGAACTGTTGGCCACTTTTGGGCTTTCGGACCGCGCTGCGCACAAGCCCACTGCTTTATCGGGTGGAGAACAGCAGCGAATTGCTGTAGCCCGCGCACTCATCAACAACCCTAAAATTATTTTTGCCGATGAACCCAGTGGCAACTTAGATTCTGAAAATGCTGCCCATTTGCACGAATTGTTTTTTCAATTGCGAGAAGAACGAAAATGCAGTTTTGTCATTGTCACGCACAACGAAAGTTTGGCCAATCGTGCCGATCGGAAAATCGTATTGAAAGACGGAAAAATTATTGCGTGAAAAAAGCCGCTTTACAAACCTTTCTCGATGAAAAATCACTCGAATACGAAAACAAGCTTTTTTTAGAACAAGATCCCATTCAAATTCCGCATCAGTTTAGTCGAAAAGAAGATGTTGAAATTGTGGGGTTTATTACCGCAACCATCGCCTGGGGAAATCGATTGAGCATTGTTAAAAGTGCCCAACACTGGATTGCATTGATGGATCACAGTCCTTATGATTTTATTTGCCAACATCAACCCAAAGACCGGGAACGATTTGCCGCTTTTGTACATCGAACGTTCAACGGAATTGATTGTACCTATTTTATGCAGGCATTACAACAAATTTATCTTTATCAAGGCGGTTTGGAACCTCTTTTCGCAACGCCCCCTGAAAGCAGTAATACGTGGAATAGCATCCATCATTTTAGAAACGAATTTTTTAGCCATCAGCCCGAAAAAAGAACCTTTAAGCATGTTTCTGACCCTTTGAAGGGAGCCGCTTCCAAACGGCTGCATATGTTTTTGCGATGGATGGTTCGCCCAGCCACCAAAGGCGTGGACTTTGGTTTGTGGAACAGCATACACTCCGGGCAATTGTCTTGCCCCTTGGATGTTCATACGGGAAATGTAGCTCGTGCCTTGGGTTTGTTAACACGCAAGCAAAATGATGCCAGAGCTTTGGCTGAACTAGATCAAAATCTCCGGACTTTTGATCCTCACGATCCCGTCAAATACGATTTTGCGTTGTTTGGTTTAGGAGCTTACGAGGGGTTTAAATAGGATTACCATCTGTTAAAAAATCATAGGGCATTCTTCCCTGATTAATTTTCGCTTAAGTTTCGCAAATAGTTTCTTATTTTTGCAAAAGCAGAGAAAATGCGCAGCCTATGAAGATACTCCTAAAGAATGCTACCATAATTCATGCGCAAAGCCCTTTTCACAACCAACAGAAAGACATTTTAATCGATACTGGAAAAATTGTTTCCATCGAAGATCATATTGAAGACCAAACCGCAAAGTCCCTTCAACTCGAGCAGTTGCATGTGTCCACCGGTTGGTTCGATCCTAATGTATCTTTCGGCGAGCCCGGTTATGAAGAACGAGAAACCATAGCCAATGGACTTGCAACTGCTGCGAAAAGTGGATTTACTTCCATAGTGCTAAATCCCAATACCCTACCGTTGGTAGATTCTTTTGCAGATGTCAGTAATTTGATCAATCAAGGAAAAAACCATACCACCCAGTTGTTGGTGAGTGGAATGCTATCGGAAGGTGGTTTGGGGCAACAAATGGCATCGCTAAGCGATATGCACCAGGCGGGTGCTGTGGCTTTTGGAGACTTCAAACAATCTTTGGACAACCCCAATCTGCTTCGCATTGCATTGGACTATGTACAAACGTTTGACGGTTTAATTTTGGCCTACCCCATCGATTCCCATCTCAGCAATCACGGGCAAATGCACGAAGGAAAAACCAGCACACATCTAGGAATTCGTGGAATTCCACGAATTGCTGAAACGGCAACCCTTGCTAGGGATCTTCAAATTCTTGAATATACCGGAGGTAAACTCCATATTCCGTTTATTTCGTGTGCCGAAAGTGTTGCCCTTATCGCTGCCGCCAAAAAGAAAGGATTGAATGTAAGTTGCGGCGTCGGGATCCCCCATCTTTTTTATACCGATGCGGTTTTAGCCGATTTTGATGCCGTCTATAAAATAAATCCCCCACTGCGTTCCAACGAAGATCGACAAGCTCTACGTGAAGGTTTGTTGGAGGGAACCATCGATATGGTGACCAGTATCCACCAACCCATCAACATTGAATACAAACAATTGGAATTTGAAAATGCCTTGGAGGGAAGTATTGGGCTGGAAACCGCTTTTGGAGTTTTAAACAGTATCTTTACTTTAGAAAAAACCATAGCCTTCCTTACAAGAGGAAAAAAACGTTTTGGGCTGGGCGAATCTAAAATTGAGGTGGGTGCCGCTGCAGATTTAAGTCTTTTTAACCCTAAAAAACGTTTTACCTTACAGCAAAAACAACTGCATTCATCCTCCAAAAACTGTATGTTTATCGATGCTCCATTAAAAGGAATTTCCCATGGTGCAATCTATCATAACGCACTGACATTGAACCATGATTGATCCACAAACGCCATTAAAATATCAAATTCAAGAGCCCAAAATCAATGCAGAAGATAAATCTCCTGCGATTTTTCTTATCCACGGTTATGGTAGTCATATGGATGATCTTTTTGCTTTTGCCCCCTATCTATCTGACAAACACACAATAATTGCATTGGAAGCTCCCTTTTCCATGGGTCCCGATAGTTATGCTTGGTATGCCTTTGAGTATGATGAATACGGAGGGCTGCAAGCCAATAATGTCCAAGCGATGGAAGTCATTGCGTGTTTAATTGTGAATATCAAGAATTTGTGTAGAGATCACGCTTTGGAGGAAAATGATTTAACCTTGTTGGGTTTTAGTCAAGGTGCCATTTTAAGTTGGGCAATCGCTTTGCAGCAACCAAATTTTATTCGAAGAGTGGTGGCACTCAGTGGTTATATCAACAGCGATTTTGTTGAAAACATACAACCCGAATTTTTAGTTTATGCTGCCCACGGCATTAACGATCTTGTAATTCCGATCGAAAAGGCGCGCAGCAGTATCGCAGTTTTGTGCGAAAAATATCCCAATATTCACTACCAAGAATATGAAGATGGGCATTCCGTTTCTCAAGAAAATTTCACCCACCTTTTGGATTGGTTGGGAGCGACTGATCTTTAGGGCTGGAGCAGCAACATTTTTTCTATCGAAAATTGAATTTTTGAAGTGGGACTGTTTTTGTAAGACAACCACATTTCTCCCCTGTGGCTCCCATCAGTAAAGCTTGCAATAATCCATTCTGTATTTAAAACGTGGACTTTGTCGATGAGTACTTTTCCCCAATCATTGGGAAGATTGAGCTGTTTTTCAAGCGTACCGTTTTCATTCCAGAACAACAATTGACTTTTAATGTTTTCATAGTATTCCCGTTGATTGGATTGCTCCTCCCCTGTTTTTACTAATGAAAAAAAACGTTGCTTGTCCAAATCCTCCAAAGCCGTTTCTAAGCTGCTTTTTAAAGCCGTGATCTGTTCGGCTTTTTTGGCTAATAAACTTTCTTGTTGGGTTAAAATTCGATTGGAATTGACAAATTGAAAAATCAAGATTATCAAAACGAAAAGAAATAAATAGAGTACAATTTTATACTTCATAAAGGGTTTTAAAAAGAAGTTATCGTTAAGGTGTCATAGGCCAAAAAAACATTTTCGGGTAGCGATTGAGACACCTCGTCATGAAAGCCTAAGAGATGACTGATGTGAGTAAAATAGGTGCGTTTGGGCTGTAACTGCTCCACCAATTGCAGTGCCTCCTCTAAATTTAAATGACTGGCATGGGGTTCGATGCGTAAACAATTGAGCACTAAAACATCCAAATTTTTAAGCTTTTCCTGACTTGGTTCGGGTATGGTTTTTACATCGGTCAAATACGCAAAATCATCAATTCGAAATCCTAAAACCATCAATTGGTTGTGTAGCACCGGAATCGGAATTACTTCTTTATTTCCAATGGTAAAAGGGGTTTCCGAAATTTCGTTTAGATGCACTGATGGAGCTCCGGGATATTTGTTTTCGTCCGACAAAATATACTCAAAACGTTTTTTAAGATTCTCAATCACCCGCGCATGGGCATAGAAAGGAATATTTCCTTGTTTAAAATAAAATGGGCGAATATCGTCCAGACCCGCCGTATGATCGGCGTGTTCGTGGGTGAATAAAACCCCATCCAAATGATCGCAATCCACACGCAGCATCTGCGCTCTAAAATCTGGACCACAATCAATGACAAAACGATACTGTTCCCATTCCAGTAAAACAGAAACGCGCAGTCGCTTATCTTTTTCATTGTTACTTAAACAAACAGGATGATTACTGCCAATGATAGGAACTCCTTGTGAAGTCCCAGTACCCAAAAAGTGAATGGTAAGCATATAAAAACAAAGGTAATTAATTACGGGCATATAAATCTAAGTTCGTATTTTTGTTGAATAATGAAATAAAACCCTATGGAAGTAGCTGTTCTTGGAGATAAAGGATTTGACAACAAGCCATCTATCGAAGCGAAAGCCCTCCGAATAAATCTTAATCCCTACATCTACGGTACCTTTGCGGAAATTGGAGCAGGACAAGAAGTGGCAAGACATTTCTTTCGTGTGGGTGGTGCTTCCGGCACCATTGCAAAGACCATTAGTGCCTACGACAAAAACTTTAGTGATACGATTTATGGAGAAGAGGCCGATGGTCGTTATGTCACTGAAACCCGATTGGGCAAAATGCTCGATCATGAAATGACCTTGTTGGAAGCTCGAATACCGAAAGAGCAACGGTCAAATAAAATGTTTTTTACGCTTGCCAATACGGTAGCTACTATTGATTTTGCCAAAAAATTTATGGGGCACGGTTGGATGGGTATCCGCTTTCAAGTCACCCCAGAGGAACCTTACAGCAATATCATATTGCATGTACGCTTTCACCAAACAGAAGCACGACTGCAGCAAGAAGCCCTTGGAATTATGGGTCTAAATTTGGTCTATGGTGCATTTTACAAACATAGCAATCCCAATAAATTTCTTCGTTATCTCTACGATCACATTGATCAGGATGCGATTGAAATTGACACCATCAATTTTTCCGGACCACGCTTTGAGCATGTCGACAATCGCTTGATCAGTTTGCAATTGATTCGCAATGGCATGACCGACGCCGTTATGTTTGACTCCAATGGCAACAATATTCTTCCTGCACGGATTTTGTACAAGAAAAATATCTTAGCTTTCCGTGGGAGTTTCCGTCCTGTAACCTTGACCAACAGTGATATGTTTGAAAAGGCTCACGAGATTTTTACCCGAGAAGAAAATGTAGACCTAGAAAAAACCGAGGTGATTTTTGAAATCACACTTTCCAACTTGCGCGCAGAGGGTGAAATTGATGAGAAAGATTTTATGGATCGTGCCAAACTATTGTGCTCTCTTGGCTATACAGTGATGATTTCCAACTTTAAGGAGTACTATCGTTTGGTCGATTATTTCTCCAATTACACCAAAAATCAAGTGGCTTTGGCGATGGGAGTCAATAATTTTGTGGAAATTTTTGACGAGCATTATTATCAAGATTTGAGCGGTGGAATTTTGGAAGCCTTTGGGAAAATGTTCTACAACAATTTAAAAGTTTACCTCTATCCCATGTGCGATGAGGTTACGGGAGAAATTGTCAATTCCAATAATTTGAAACTTCATCCGCGCATGAAAGATTTCTACAAATTCTTCAAATACAACGGCAAAGTGGTCGATATTTTCGACTACGAACCCTCCTACCTTTCTATTTTTTCAAGAGAGATATTGCAACAAATCAAAAATGGAGAATCCGGTTGGGAAGAGAAACTCCCCAAAGGAATTGCGGATATGATCAAAAAAGAACAAATGTTTGGCTATACGAAATCAAGCCCAAAAATTACCGCCGAATAGCAGTTCGTTATTCCAAAATTTGTTGGGCGTGTTCTTTGGTCTTCACTTTGTCAATAACACGTACGATCACTCCTTTTTCATCAATCACAAAGGTCATTCTGTGAATACCGTCGTATTCTTTTCCCATAAACTTTTTGAGTCCCCACACTCCAAAACCTTGGATGAGTTCTTTTTCGGTATCGGCCAAAAGTGGAAAGGGAAAATCATACTTATCGACAAAATTTTTCTGCGCTTTTTCGGTGTCTGCACTCACGCCCAAGAGTGCATATCCTGCCGCTTGAAGTTCTTTATAATGATCGCGCAAACTGCACGCTTCCGCAGTACAGCCTGGCGTATTGGCTTTGGGATAAAAGAAAACAATCACTTTTTTTCCTAAATAATCTTCTGAACGATGAAGATTTCCCAAATGGTCGTTCACTGCAAATGAGGGCATAATATCTCCTGTTTTTAATGTATTCATAGCGTTATATTTTTTTAAATCGTATTAAAATAATTTTTGCGTTTGCGTTTGCATGAGTCAAAAGTAGTTGCAATAATGCTTTGTACTTAAGCTTGCTTTTGTATTTTCGAATAAACAAAAATATCTGATGAATCAAAAAGAAAAAGTGGCTTTTATCATGGAAACCTTGGATGCGCTCTATCCAGAAATTCCGATTCCCCTAGATCATCAAGATCCCTACACCCTATTGATTGCTGTTTTACTTTCGGCGCAAAGTACGGATGTCCGGGTGAACCAAATTACCCCTTTACTTTTTGCCCGAGCGAGCACTCCTTCAGAAATGGTAAAACTTAGTGTAGAAGAAATTAGGGAGATTATCAAGCCTGTAGGCTTGTCGCCAATGAAATCCAAGGGTATACATGGATTGTCACAGATTCTATTAGACCAGCATCAAGGCAAAGTCCCCAACGATATGGAAGCATTGGAGGCACTGCCAGCAGTAGGTCACAAGACAGCGAGTGTCGTCGTTTCACAAGCATTTGGCGTCCCTGCTTTTCCTGTTGACACCCACATCCATCGACTGATGTATCGCTGGGGGCTGAGCAATGGAAAAAATGTGGTACAAACCGAGAAAGATGCAAAACGAATTTTCCCTAAAAACAAATGGAATGAATTACATCTTCAAATGATTTGGTACGGAAGGGAATATTGTCCGGCGCGAGGATGGAAGCTTGAAAAAGACAGTATCACTCAAAAAATAGGACGCAAAAGTGTTTTAAACGCCTATTATAAAAACCATTAATTTTGCAACAATTGCAAATTATGTTGGGATTCTTTGGTGCGGATGTAGGCTTTTGAAAAAGCTAAAATACGTTTTACCACGATGGGTCGTGGAGCGTCAACATTCGGTACATCAAAATTTTTGCTAGTGTAGTTTTTTGCCATAGTTTATTGTTATACTTTGATAACGGACAAAAAACCATAAAATTGTTAATGGGTCAGATAAATTTGATTTTCCTCAATCAATTTTCGAAGGTTAATAATGGCATAACGCATTCTACCCAAGGCAGTATTGATGCTCACATTGGTGTTTTCAGCGATTTCTTTAAAACTCATGTCTTTATACAAGCGCATCACCAAAACTTCTTTTTGATCTTCTGGAAGTTCCTGAACCAAGCGTTGAAGGTCTTTTGTTACTTGATCTTGAACCAATACTTTTTCTGCGTTAGCAGCGCCATCGTCCAAAAACTGAAAAATATCAAACTCATCTGTATTTTTCACCGTGGGAATACGATTGCTCTTTCGGAAATAATCGATAACTAAGTTGTGCGCAATCCGCATAATCCAGGGTAAGAATTTTCCTTCTTCATTGTACTGATTATTCTTCAATGTTTTGATTACTTTAATAAAAGTATCCTGAAAAAGGTCTTCAGCAATATCGCGATCGTTGACTTTAGAATTGATGAAATTATAAACTCTATGTTTATGTTTTTCAATAAGAGATTCAAGTGCGCTTTCTGCGCCCTGAATATAAGCCGATACTAAGATGGAATCATCGGATTTGGAAGTGAATGTTATTCCCATAATTAAAATTACTTACAGCACAGCGGTACTGGGTTAAACTTCGTTACGTTTATTGAGTAATTTTAAACTATAGGCATTTTTGTTTTCTCAAAGATATAATTTTTTTTTGTAGATAGCACAAATCTCTTAAAAATGCCCAGCTTCCAATTTAATTTCTTTTAAAAAATCGTAAATTTAGCCCCTTTGAAAATAGCGATGTGGAATAGGAAAAGGGTGACGCACAATGAATCGCAAAAGGCCCAACGGTTAAATAACAACTAGATTATACACGAATGAAAAACGTTCTGGATTTAGATCCAAACACTTATATTATTGTTAAAGGAGCTAAGATTCACAACCTCAAGAATATAGACGTAGCCATAAAGCGGAATGCCCTTACAGTGCTCACCGGTTTGTCGGGTTCCGGGAAATCCTCCCTAGCTTTTGACACCCTCTATGCCGAAGGCCAAAGACGCTATGTAGAAAGTTTATCTTCCTATGCACGGCAATTTCTGGGGCGTTTGGACAAACCCAAAGTCGATTTCATCAAAGGTCTATCCCCTGCCATCGCTGTGGAACAAAAAATCAATATTTCCAATCCAAGGTCCACCGTTGGTACAAAAACCGAAATCTATGACTACCTCAAACTGTTGTACGCTCGAATCGGTAAAACCTATTCTCCCATTTCTGGAGAAGAAGTAATAAAACACAGTGTTACCGATGTGGTAGATTTTATAAAAAAACAAAAGGAAGGAACGAAATTTTTATTACTGGCTCCCATTCGCAAAGAAAAAGAGCGCAGTTTTGAAAACAAAATAAAACTTTTTACCCAACAAGGTTTTGCAAGACTCTTCATCAACCAAGAGCTGCAACGAATTGAGGAGCTAAAAAAGACACCCACTACTCCCTTTGATCTAATTGTAGATCGACTGGTGGTGCGTCAAGAGGAAGATTTTTATCACCGCCTGAGTGACGCAGTTGAAATTGCCTTTTATGAAGGGAAAGGAGATTGTACACTTTACGATATGGAAACGAAAACCGCTCACCCGTTCTCCAACAAATTCGAAATGGATGGGATCAATTTTCTGATTCCCAATGTACATTTATTCAGTTTTAATAACCCCTACGGTGCTTGTCCAAAATGTGAAGGTTTTGGAGATGTCATCGGAATTGACCCCGATCGCGTTATTCCCGACACCAGTCTCTCCATTTTTGAAGATGCCATTGCCCCATGGAAAGGTACCGGTTTACGAAAATTCTACACAGCACTGATCACCAATGCTTACAAATTTGATTTTCCTATTCACAAACCCTATTTTGAATTGACAAGTGCTCAAAAAGAAGTCTTGTGGACAGGAAACTCCTATTTTACGGGCTTGAATGCTTTTTTTAAAAAAATTGAAGCAAAAAATTATAAAATTCAAAACCGTGTATTGCTCTCTCGTTTTCGTGGTAAAACCAGTTGTGATGCCTGTCATGGAACTCGTTTGAACGAAGCGGCTTCCTATGTCAAAGTTGGTGGAAAAAACATTGGCGAATTATTGCATTTACCCATAGCAGAATTATCTCTTTTTTTTGATCAACTCCACTTAAGTAGGAATGATGCTGCTATTGCAAAACGCTTGTTGGTAGAAATTCAAAGTCGGTTAAATTTTGTTCAAGAAGTAGGTTTGGGCTATTTGACCTTAAACCGAAAATCAAACACGCTTTCCGGAGGGGAAGCTCAACGCATTCAACTCGCCACCTCCTTGGGAAGTAGTTTGGTGGGTTCGTTGTATGTATTAGACGAGCCTTCCATTGGATTACATCCAAGAGATAACGAACGGTTGATCAAAGTGCTTAAACGCCTGCGAGACTTGGGGAATACGGTTTTGGTGGTAGAGCACGACGAAGAAATCATGAATGCCTGTGATTATATCATTGATATTGGTCCTGAAGCGGGAACCCAAGGTGGCCATGTGGTTGCTGAAGGAACCCTAAAAAAAATTCTCCGTTCTTCTGGATTAACAGCCCAATACCTTTCCGGAGAAAGGTCAATCCCTTTGCCCAAAAAACGCCGATCAGCCAAGAAATGGCTCCAATTGAAAGGGGCTCGGGAACACAATCTAAAAAATATTGATATTGAAATCCCTTTGGGTTGTCTGACCGTGGTGAGTGGAGTGTCGGGAAGCGGAAAAACGAGTTTGATTAAAAAAATACTCTACCCTGCCCTCTTGCAAGCTTTTGAAATTTACAGTGAAAAACCGGGGCAGTTTTCGAGTTTGACCGGGGATTTAAAATCTTTAAAAGCGGTCGAGTTTGTCGATCAAAATCCTATCGGACGTTCGTCTCGCTCCAATCCAGTTACCTACATTAAGGCTTATGACGAAATTCGAAATTTGTATGCCCAATTGCCCCTGTCCAAAAACAGAAACTTTCAGCCCAAATATTTTTCATTTAATGTAGATGGTGGAAGATGTGACACATGTAAAGGAGATGGCAGCATTGCTATCGAAATGCAGTTTATGGCCGATGTGGTGTTGACCTGTGAAAGTTGTCATGGAAAACGCTTTAAAAAAGAAGTTTTAGAGGTGAAATTTAACGAGGTATCCATAGCTGCATTGCTGGATATGACCGTGGACGATGCCATTGCATTTTTTGAAAAATACGAGCAAACCAAAATCATCCAAAGACTTCAACCCCTCAGCGATGTAGGTTTGGGTTATGTCACTTTGGGACAATCGTCAGCCACCTTGTCCGGAGGCGAAGCTCAACGGATCAAACTGGCTTCCTTCATCAGTCAGGGGGTCACCAAAGAAAAAGTGTTTTTTATTTTTGATGAACCCACTACTGGACTTCATTTTCACGACATCAACAAGCTGATGGATGCGTTCAATGCACTGATTGATAGGGGCCATAGCATTCTTGTGGTGGAACATAATTTGGATTTGATCAAATGTGCGGATTACTTAATCGATTTGGGCCCCGAAGCTGGAGACAAAGGCGGGCATTTGGTAGGTCAAGGAACACCGGAAGCCATTGCTCCAATCAAAAACTCCCATACGGGAAACTATTTGCGCGAAAAGCTAAAATAATTGCTTTCGAACGTTATGGTACAAGTTGATCAATTCCTGTGAAAGTTGGAATTGAATAACTGCAAGAACGAAAACACCTCCTATTGTTATTGATTTAAGGAGAATATTCAACAGTGGGGAAAATCCCCAAGGGATCCATTCCATCAAGGCGTATATCAACAAAAGACATAGCAAAATTTTGAATGTATTGAGGGAATAGGGATGTATCCCAAAGGTTTTATAAATCAAAATCAGTTTCGCCACATTCGTGACGAAAATCACGAGCAAGGTAGCGTAGGCAGCTCCTAAAATTCCTAACGATTGAATGAAATTATAGTTTAAAGCCACTGCCAAAAGTGCTGCACTCACAGAAATCCAGAAAACGTAGCGATAGTATTTGGAATTGCTGATGATATTATTCAAACAGCCCAAGGAATTACTGAATAATTTTCCAACGGAAACGATGACCACTACTCCTGTTGCGGTGCTATAGCCCTCTTGGTTGATGAGGACGTACATATCGGTTAAATTAAGATTGACCAATAAAAACACCAAACCGGAAACCGCCAACAAGTTGGCACTACTTTTTTTCAGCAAACTCGACAAGCGCGCATCATCCTCCGCATTGATGGCTGTTGCAACCAATGGGCTGGTGATTTGGAACATGGCTCGACTGGGAGCTTCAATGGTAGATGCCATATATAAAGCCACGGCATAAAACGCTACACTTTCAAAATCCAACATTGCATTGATCATGGATTTATCAATGTCCAGTATAAAACTAGCCGCTGCACCAGAAAGAAAAATCAGACCGCTGTAATTAAAAATCTCTTTCCAGGCGCGGGGTAATTTTCCATCAAACTTTGGGAAATACAATTGGAAACAAGCGATCATGATCAAAAGTAGGCGGAAATAATATCCAACAATCAATAAAAGAATAAAAGCATCTACATCAATCCATCGGAAGGTATAGGCAATCAGCAGGGTGAAAATAAGAAGGCGAGGATAAAACTCTTTTAAGAAATTTCCAAAAACCGATTTTAAGTGTACGCGTAACCAACTGAAAAAGATTTCAAAATAGGCGGTTGCAATAGAAATACTCAAAATCATTAGAGGGAATCGACCGACACTGTCGTTGTCGTTGGACAAAAAATTCAATAGGGTGTCGCTATAATAGACATAAAAAGGAATAATGAGTAACAAAATCAGCAGGGGAAACAACAATACAAACCATAACAAGCGGTCTTTTTCAACAGGTGACTCGTATTTGCTAAAATATTTGATGAGTGCATGTTGTACCCCAAAAGAAATGAAGGGTTGAATCAAATTGGAATTCGCTAATAATGCTGTTACTAACCCCTGAAATTCTTTTCCAGGATAAGTAGGATACAAATACAACATATTGACAGCTCCAAGAACAAATGCAAGGGCAATGCTGATCACATTGTAAATAGACTGTTTAGCAATCATTCCCATCTTCTAGTCGGTTTTTGTTGAATTGCCCGAAATACGATACAATACGCCCAAAATGATTAAAAACAAGAGTAGCGTCCCCCATTGAATATAGAAGCCCGCTTTGATCACTTGGGGATCAAACTGCATTTCAATTTGGTGCTTGCCCGCTGGAATCAAAGCACCACGCAACACATAATTCACATTGTGTATGGAGTTCGTCTCACCGTCTATGGTCATTGACCAACCTTTGGGATAATACATTTCTGAAAAGACTGCAAATTGTTCCTTCTCAGATGTAAAAGAAAACTTTAAATATCCAGGGCGATGCTCTTCCAATTGAATTTGAGCAGTAGAATCTGTTTCAAAAACACGAGGAAAATCGGTTGCAATAGCGTCATCAAGGAGCAGTGCCGTAGCTTCAAAATCATTAGCCAACATGCCTCTTAATAAAGCATCAGGAGTTTCGAAGCTTTTAATTTCTTGAACCAACCAGGCATTGCCAAGCGCATAGGGATTTCTTAGAGGTTCTAATTGTTCTTCTTCATTGGTGTACAGCACGTATTTCACATTAAGCATATCCAATATACCACTGATTTCATGGGTTTTATAATAGTCAAAAAGTTCCTCCAAACGTCTGGGTTTGGCACCGTGATAGCCCCCTAAAGTATTGTGAAAATAGGCTGTTCGAGCCCCATTCATACCGATTTTGGGTTCGTAAACGCGATAATAGGAATTATCCTGTAAAATAGCTCGGTCGGCAGGGGTCATTGCAAAGGCTTGTTGTGCCAAACGCGGCGATTCAAATCGGTCGTTGTCGATATACCTATGGGCAACGCCCAGCAAATCGAAGAGCACTAAAGCAGCAATTCCAATGAGAGCAGTTGTTTTTTTGAGTTTATTCAATGAATAAGCCAACAAAATGCCTGATATAAGTGCCATAAATATTAATGCTCTAAAAAGATCCGCTTGAAAAATATCTTTTCTTGCACTGACAATTTCCTGGAATAAATCTGCTCCAAAAACTTCGGAATAATAGGCATCATTGGGTCCAGAAAAAGACAACATCCCTTGACATAAATAAACTAAAATCAATCCCCCTACAGGGATAAGTGCAACTTTCATTGTGCGTTTCCAATCTCGGGGTGTATTTTGAATAAAGTAATGCACGGCCATGGTCGCCATGATCGGCAAACACATTTCCAAAATGATTTGTATGGAGCTAACAGCTCTAAACTTGTTGTAGAAGGGAACAAAATCAATAAAGAAATCGGTGAGCCAAGGAAAGTTTTTACCCCAAGACAGTAATAAGGAAAGTAAACTTCCCAAAAGCAAAGCGTTTCGTAGGGGTCCTTTGAGGAAGAAGAATCCCAATAAGGCCAAAAAAAAGATGGTCACCCCCACATAAGCCGGAGCCTCCAAAATGGGTTGATCGCCCCAATAGGCGGGCGTGTTTTGGACAATGGATTGCGCTTGACTGGGGGGCACTCCCCTTTCCACCAAACGCGAATAAAAGTTGCTGCTCGTTCCCAAATCTTCGACAGAACCACCTCCTTGGATTCGAGGGGCAATCAGGTTGAGACTTTCAAAAATCCCATAACTATAGGTGGTGATATAGTCGTAATCCAAACCGGTGGATTGTTCTCTGGGATTGCCGTCGGGGAGCAGTTTTAACTCCGTTTTGGAACGGGTACTGAATTCCGAATATTCAGCGGTTGCTAAAAGTGCTGTGGCATTAAAACCAAGGGCTAAAATGGCTGCCAGCGTTAGAATTCCTAAAGCTTTAAAATACGATTTAAATTGTTGTGTTTTATAGGCTGAAAAGGCGTAAACCAAAACAAAAACCCCCATCAAAAGCAACAAATAATAGGTCATTTGATAGTGATTGGCACGAATGTGAAGACCCAATGCCAGGGTGGTCAGGGCAAGCCCCCACAATTTACTGCGTTGTTGAAACAGCAAAACAACCCCTGCAATCACCAAAGGGATATAGGCTATGGCCAGCGCTTTGGTGTTGTGACCCACTTGTAAAATAATCAACGAATAGGTGGAAAAGCCATAGGCAAAAGACCCGATTAAAGCTGTATGCCAGGGAATTCGGAGGACCAAAAGCAATAGATAGGCACTGAAAAAATATAAAAAGAGAATATGCGCCGGACGGGGTAATATGCGTATCAGTTTATAAAAAGGGCTCAGAAAATCTACGGGATATCGGGCTCCCAATTGATAGGTGGGCATGCCTCCAAAGGCATTGTCAATCCAATAGATTTCTTCTCCCGTAGCAGCACGCTCGGCTTTTAGTTGCCGTGCCATCCCCTCATATTGTTGAATGTCCGATTGCATCAATACTTTTCCTTCCAAAAGTGGGGCATAAAAAATCAAGGCTGCTAGAGCAAAGCCCAAAACGATTAGAAAATGGGGTCCCATTTTTTTGAGCTGCTCCAAACTAATCAATTTCTTCATAGTCGATGTATTCGCCCAAGTCATCGGAGTTGCGTTTTTGTGAACTGTTGTTTTCTTGGGACTTAGGAGCAGCAGCAGTTTGTTGTTGTTGAGCTTGTTGCTGTTTTACCATTTTTGTAAATAAAAGCTTAAAAAGCCAAGGAGCCAAGGCACGTAATAGATAGATCCCCGCAAAAACAAAAATGACAATTTTTAAAAACATTGAAATCAACTTATTTAAGTCTTCAAAAATAAGGATTTCAGAACGAAAGGCAGAAAAAAATAGGAAAGCTTTAACGCTTTCGGGTATATTAATATCTCTACTACTTACACTATATTTGCAATATGATTAAAAGGAGTGCTTTCACCGTGTTTTTTTGTTCTGTATTAATGTTGCAAGGACAATATACCGACCAAATCAACTCTAATCGCCCCGGAGCTTCCATTGGAGCTTTTGCCGTGGGGAAAAACATCATTCAATTTGAAGCGGGAGCAGCCTATCGGAGCTATAAACACTCGGGTTATAACAACGCAACTTTTGGAGGAAAAGTAGGTTTTTTTGCCGTCCGTTGGGGTTTTTTGGCAGAAACGCTTGAATTGACCTACGAAGGAATCTATATGCACGGAAATTTAACCTCCAACCTCACGAGCGTTCCCAACGTTCAATTGCAAAAAGGCTTTACTCAGAATTTTATCGGTCTAAAATATCTGATTTACGATCCTTTTAAAAAGGAAAAGGAAGTAAATGTGTACAGTTGGAAAGCCAATAACGGATTTAAATTACGAGAGCTCATTCCAGCGGTTTCCTTGACGGTTGGGCCTAATTTTAATTTGGGCAAAAACAACACTTTTTCTTATGGAAATGTGTTCAATAATCTTTATCGCCCTCTCTTTTATCAAAATTTGAATACAACGCCTGATACGGAACCGTTTATGCATTTGCGTGCTACTTTGGCAACACAATCGCATTTTTTAGGAACTTGGGTTTTTGTAACAAATTTTTCTTATGATCGTTATTTATCAGACTATCCGGAAAAAAGTTATATCCTAACATTGACACATACGTTTCATCCCCTGTGGTCGGTCTATGTTGAAAATCAAGGGATTCGCAGCACCCTATACAAAGACACGCTTTTTAGAGCGGGTGCCGCCTATTTACTTACCGATAACATACAAATAGAAGCCACCTTGGGAAGTAACATCAAAGACACGCCTCAAATCCTGTTTGTTAACGCCGGGGTTTCTTATCGTTTGGATTTTCACAAAGATTATATCAGTGCCGAAGAAAAAGAAATGGATGCCCTAAAGAAAGGAGAAAAGAGTGCGAAAAAATTGATTCGAAAAGATTCTAGAGGAGAGCGCAAGCGAAATCGTAATGCTAAAAGAAGAAATTAACCTACATGAGCCAAGACGTATCGATTGAAGTGGTGAACAATCAAAAGGGTTTTGAAGCCTTTATTCGCTTTCCCTTTCAACTCTATAAAAACAATCCCTACTGGGTTCCTCCCATCATTAAAGATGAATTGGAAACTATCGACCCGCAAAAAAATCCGGTTTATCAAAATGCCGATGCGCGTTTCTTTCTCGCACGTAAAAATGGAAAAATTGTCGGTCGCACAGCAGCTCTTGTCAATTGGTTAGAAGTTCGTCAATTGGGGAAAAAGAAAATGCGTTTTGGTTGGTTTGATGTGATTGATGATCTAGCCGTTACCAAAGCCTTATTTGAAGCGGCTGAAGCCTTTGGAAAAGAACATCAATTGGATTATGCTGAAGGCCCCTGTGGTTTTTCAAATCTAGACAAAGCCGGCTTGTTGATCTATGGTTTTGATGAAGTCAGCACCATGATTACTTTGTACAATGCCCCCTATTATCGACAACATCTTGAGGCACTGGGCTATGAAATGCAGGCCAAATGGGTAGAATATGAAATCAAAATTCCCGATTTTGAAACTTCTCCCGAAAAAGTAAAACGCTTTTCAGAGCTTGTGATGAATCGTCATCAGCTCCGATTGATTCGCTTCCAAAGTACTCAGCAAATCATTCCTTATGTGGATGAAATGTTTAAGCTCCTCGACCAGACTTATAATAAATTGCAAACCTATGTTCCTGTTCAAGACTATCAGATTGAGAATTATAAAAAACGTTTTTTACCCTATGTAAATCCCAATTACATCAAATGTATTGTCAATAAAGAAGGAGCATTAATTGCTTTTTCCATCATCATGCCATCTTTTGCTAGGGCATTGCAAAAAATTAATGGAAGGGTTGGACTTTTGGGGTATTATCACCTTTACAAAGCCCTTCGCAAGAATGACAAAGCCTCTTTTTATTTGATCGGGATTCGTCCAGATTTTCAAAACAAAGGCTTGACCGCTATCATTTTTGATGAAATGCAAAAGCTTTTTAACAAGATGCACTTATCTACGGTGGAAACCAATCCGGAGTTGGAAGAAAATACAGCCATACAAGCACTTTGGAAAAATTATGAGCATCGTTTACACAAAAAACGAGCTACCTTTAGCAAATCTCTAAAATAGCTGTTGAATATGGACCCATTGCGCATTGCTGAAAGTACCATAGTTGCTCTTTCCACCCCTCCGGGTGCAGGAGCCATCGCTGTGATACGAGTTTCTGGTGCCGATGCCATCAAAAAAACAACCCTTTTCTTTTCTGCTAAAAACGGAAAAGCCTTGGATACGTTTCCCTCACATAAAGCTATTTTTGGCGATTTTAAAGTAGCCCACCAACTCATCGATGAAGTTTTACTGACCCTGTTTAGAGCCCCTCATTCCTATACTGGGGAGGAGGTTGTAGAAATCAGTTGTCACGGTTCGCACTTTATTCAACAACAAATTCTACAAGCGCTTTTGAGTGAAAAAATCTATATGGCACAACCCGGAGAATTTACGCTCCGTGCCTATTTAAACAAAAAACTCGATTTAAGTCAGGCAGAGGCCGTAGCGGATTTGATTGCTTCAGAAAATGAAGCCGCCCACCAAATGGCTTTACAACAAATGCGTGGCGGTTTTTCAGAAGCCATTGAAAGTCTGCGTCAAAAACTGATCGAATTTACAGCCCTGATTGAATTGGAGTTGGATTTTGGAGAAGAAGATGTAGAATTTGCCAATCGTCCCGAACTTCAAAATCTTTTGGAAGACCTTAGTCAACGCCTTACTTTGTTGGTCGAATCTTTTGCTTTTGGAAACGTTATCAAAGATGGTGTGGGTGTCGTTATCGCCGGAAAACCCAATGCCGGAAAATCCTCCCTATTAAATGCCTTGCTCAATGAAGATCGCGCCATTGTCTCCAATATACCTGGGACCACGCGAGACACCATAGAAGACAATATTGTTATTGAAGGAATTAAATTTCGGTTTATAGACACCGCAGGCTTGCGCGAAACTTCGGACAGTATCGAGGCAATTGGAGTGCAAAAAGCAAAAGATAAAGTGGCGCAGGCCACAGTTCTGCTCTATCTTTTTGATCGAACGGACAGCACTGTGGAAGCACTTGTATTGGCGATCAAATCGCTCTATCGACAGGGATTAATTGTATTGCTGGTGGAAAATAAAATTGATCAGTTTGACGGTAAAGTGGATGAGAAATTTAATGCAGAACTCCATGCGCAGTTGAAAAAAGAGGTTGCTCAATTCATATCGCTCAGCACCCTCCAGCCCGACTCCGTTCAAGCCCTGAAAAAAAGCCTGGTTGCTGAAGTAGAAAAATTAAAAAACAACAGCAGCGTTATTGTCAGCAATATGCGCCATTTCGAAGCTTTAAAAGCGGCTTTGCTGTCCATCTGTGACGTACAAGAGGGTCTAAAGTCCTACCTCAGTGGGGATTTATTAAGTATCCATCTCAAAGAAACCATTGCCCATATCGGCAGCATTACCGGTAAAATTGATGTAGATCAAGACATTTTAGGGACGATTTTCGGGAAGTTCTGTATTGGGAAATAAAATGATCTAATCACAATAAATTACGTTTTACAAAATATTATTCTAAAACACAAAATATAATATTATTTTTGTGCTTAAGAATTTGAAGTAAAAAAATGCGCATCATTACTTACAAAAGAATGCGGATAGTGAAAACGCTTTAAACTTTTGGTATCATACCGTTTCTGTTAAAAACTGGGATACTATTAACGAATTAAGACAAGATTTTAATGCTGTTGATGTTGTGGGGAACCATCGTTTTGTTTTCAACATCAAAGGAAACCATTACCGACTGATTGCTATTATTTCGTTCAATGCCAAAAAGGTTTATATAAGATTTATCGGAACGCACTCGGAGTACAACAATATTATGGACATAAAAAACATTTAGCCATGATACAGACAGAAAAAGAATACAACGCTATCGTTGAACGCATGGAAGAACTTTTGCAAAACTCAGAAAATATCGAAAACCAAGCAGCAAGGGGTTATGTAGAACTCAACCTCTTGTCTGACCTTGTGGCAGATTTTGAAGAACGTTATTATCCTATTAAAAAACCCACTATGGTTGAAGTGATTAAATTGCGGATGGCAGAAATGGGATTGAATCAAAAACGATTATCCGAGCTTTTGGGAGTAAGTACATCAAGAGTGAGTGAATACCTTAACGGCAAAAGTGAACCTACACTAAAAGTGGCACGGGATATAAGCGTAAAACTTGGTATTGATGCTTCCATCGTTTTGGGTGTTTAAGCAGTATACTTAAGTGATTCTCAACAAAATTTGAAGAAAAGGATCTTACAGGGAAAGAAAATGTCCATTACAAATAGGCAAATCCTACCCCTTTTAGTTTAAAACTTTTTTATATTTTTAGAAAACTATATCTAACTGTAAAAACTATATTATGAGAATTACTTTATTGTCAGCGCTCCTTTTCGTCGTCCAGATGAGTTTTGCCCAATCCTTTATGCCTGCATACAATTCAACTTTTTCCAACGACATTGAGGTTACACTCAATGACGGAACCATTCAAAAGGGAAAAGTGGTTATTTATGGAATGAAAAGAATGACCATAAAATTGGAAAATGGAGAAAAAATCAAAGTGGGAGTAATGGATATGAAACAATATCGTTTGCCTGCTCCAAAATCCACGGTTTTAAAATTACTTTCTATGGGTAATTCTACATCATCTGTAAATGAACTGCTTAACACGGATTTTAAAACTGCCTTTAACACAGATTATTTTGTTTTTAAAAGACTGTTGGACAAAAAAGGAAAACCTTTTATGGCGCAGTTGATAAATCCTGGCTTTGACAATCATATGCAAGTATATCTTGATCCAAATGCAAAAGAAACAGGAGGTGGAAAATTAACCGGTGGTCTTGTGGGCGGAGAGGACAAATCCTATTACATCTCCAAAGGCATTGGCAGCGCTGCATTATTTGTAGAAAAGAAACGGTACAAAAAATCGTTTACCACCATCTTTGAGGGATGTCCTGAAATTTCAAGTAGATTTGGAGAAAAACCAGAGTGGGATGATGTGGCTACACACGTCTTTTTCTACGATCAGATTTGCAACAAATAATTTTTTTGCAACAACCAAAATTCAAGACCCTCCCACGTGGAGGGTTTTTTATTAAAAACGGTATAAAACATTTTTAAAACGGTTGGTTGCTTTCAAAAACTAAGGCTTATCTTTAAAATAAATATTTAAACAAAGTGCAATGATCCACCAGCTAAAAGCGAGCTATGGTGCTGTTTTCGAGAATGATTTGCTCAATGAAATCCTTCAGGTGGGCACCTTTAAAGAAATTCCAGAAAACTATACACTAATGGACATCGGTGAATATGTCAAAGGAATGCCGTTATTGGTTTCAGGTGCCATTAAAGTCATTCGAGAAGATCATAATGGCGACGAACTTTTGCTCTATTATCTGGAAAAAGGAGACACCTGTTCCATGACCCTAAATTGCTGCATGGGTTCCACAAAAAGCGAAATCAGAGCCATCGCCGAGACGGATGCCAAATTGATTATGGTGCCCGTTCAAAAAATGGAGGAATGGACGGTCAAATACAAATCGTGGCGAAATTTTGTATTCTTAAGTTATCAAAACCGATTGAATGAAATGTTGAATACCATTGATAGCATTGCTTTTTTTAAAATGGATATGCGTCTATTGGCGTATTTAAAAGAAAAATCTCGAATTAATGCGGGAGAAATTATCCAAAATACACATCAAGAAATTGCTTACGATTTACACACCTCACGGGTTGTTATTTCAAGACTCTTAAAGAAGTTGGAACAGATCGGTAAAATCGAGTTGCACCGCAACTACATTAAAATCATTGACTTATAGGTCTTTGTAACTATTGTTACCTACATTTCGCGGAGAAGTATGTAATTTTATACTCAATTATATTTAGATGCTAAAAAAATTCATTCCTCTGCTGCAATGGCTTCCGAGGTATAAAAAATCTTATTTTTCTGGCGACCTAAGCGCGGGATTAACGGTGGGTGTAATGCTTGTTCCGCAAGGCATGGCCTACGCCATGATTGCCGGCCTTCCTCCTGTTTTTGGCCTTTATGCTGCGCTGATTCCTCAAGTGGTTTATGCCCTTTTAGGAACTTCACGGCAATTGGCCGTAGGGCCTGTAGCTATGGATTCTCTTTTGGTAGCCTCGGGCTTAGGGGCACTCGCTCTTTCAGGCATCGAAGAATATATTGCAATGGCGCTCTTTCTTTCCCTTTTTATGGGGACAATTCAATTTATACTTGGGCTATTTCGAATGGGGTTTTTGGTCAACTTTCTGTCCAAACCCGTCATTAGCGGATTTACTTCCGCAGCAGCCATAATTATTGGTCTCAGCCAATTAAAACATATTTTAGGCACCTCCATTGAACGAAGCAATCAGGTGCACATCTTGTTAAAAAACGCTCTTCTCAATATTGATTCAACCCATTGGATTACGGTAGGGATTGGGCTTACCGCCATACTAATCATCAAACTCTCTAAAAAAATAAATCCACGCATCCCTGCGGCATTGATTGTGGTTTTTTTGGGGGTACTGATTGTTTATTTTTTAAATCTTAACGAGCAAGGCGTCAAAATTGTTGGTGAAGTACCGAGTGGACTACCCTCCCCCAAACTTCCTACTGTGGATGGCTCCCGAATTTCTGAATTGTTTCCCATTGCTCTCACCCTCGCGTTGATTGCATTTATGGAAGCGATATCTGTAGCCAAAGCCATTGAAGAAAAGCATTCGGATTATGAGGTCGATCCCAATCAAGAGCTCATTGCCCTTGGAGCGTCCAATATTATTGGAGCGGTTTTCCAATCCTATCCCACAACAGGCGGTTTTTCAAGAACAGCGGTCAATGACCAAGCTGGGGCAAAAACGGGCGTAGCTCCATTGATTAGTGCTTTGGTAGTAGGACTCACCCTGCTTTTTCTTACCCCGCTTTTTTATTATTTACCCAATGCTGTTTTAGCTGCCATCATCATGGTTGCCGTTTTTGGCCTGATCGATTTGAACTATCCACTGCAACTTTATAAGAACCAAAAAGATGAATTTATTCTATTGTTGGTCACCTTTTTTATCACCCTCGGAGTGGGGATCAAAGAAGGAATTCTTTTGGGCGTGTTGAGCTCCTTAATACTGTTGGTCTATCGGACCTCCAAACCTCATATTGCGGTTTTAGGAAGGATTCGAAACACCCATTATTTTAAAAACGTATTGCGCTTTCCTGATGATACCGAGACTTTCAAAGAGTTTTTAGTCCTGCGATTTGACGCTCAGCTCTATTTTGGAAACAAAGAATATTTTAAAAAGGAATTGTTGAAGCAGTTGGAACAAAATGGAAAAGAAACCCAATATATTATCCTAAACGCAGAAGCGATAAGTTATATCGACAGCAGTGCCGTTTTTATGTTACGGCAACTGATTAACCACCTAAAACGACAAAATGTTCGTTTAATCATCGCTGGATCCATTGGACCAACTAGGGATATTTTATACAAAACGCAATTGATTGACGACATTGGCAAGGAAAACCTCTTTGTCAAGACCAATGAGGCTTTTGAACACTGCATGGAGCTAAGCCAAAAGTCTGCGATTGAAGAAAAAATTTCACTACAATACAAAAACAATGATAATGCAGTTGAGTAACTTTTTTGCATATAAAAAAGATATGTCACCAATGTTACTGAAAGTATGCGCAGCAATAATTAATTTTACACCAAAATAAATATCATGAAAGTAAAACAAATTTATACCGGTTGTTTAGCACAAGGCACTTATTACGTAGAAAGTAATGGAGAAGTTGCGATCATTGATCCTTTGCGCGAGGTAAAACCTTACATTGACAAAGCAGAAGCGGAAGGCGCAAAAATCAAGTATATTTTCGAGACCCACTTTCATGCCGACTTCGTCAGTGGACATGTTACCTTGTCAAAAGAGACGGGAGCACCCATCATTTATGGACCCAATGCAAATCCAGCTTTTGACGCCATCATTGCGGAAGACCATCAGGAGTTTAAATTGGGAGACGTTACCATTAAGGTACTGCATACCCCCGGACATACGATGGAGAGCACCACCTATCTTCTTATCGACGAAAAGGGTAAAGATCACTCCATCTTTAGTGGAGACACCTTGTTCTTGGGGGATGTTGGACGCCCCGATTTAGCCCAAAAAATGGGCGTACTCACCGAAAAAGATTTGGCGGGATTCTTATTCGACAGTTTACGAAACAAAATCATGCCCCTGGCAGACGATGTAGTCGTTTATCCTGCACATGGTGCCGGTTCTGCTTGTGGGAAAAACATGATGAAAGAAACCGTAGACACGCTCGGAAATCAGAAGAAAATGAATTACGCTTTACGAGCGGATATGACTAAAGAAGAGTTTATCGAAGAAGTTATCGATGGACTCCTCCCTCCTCCTCAATATTTTCCTTTAAATGTAAAAATGAATAAGGAAGGCTATGAAGACATTGATACCGTACTGGAACGCGGCACCCGAGCTTTGTCTCCCAAAGCCTTTGAAGCAGCGGCCAACGAGACCGGAGCCGTTGTTCTCGACGTGCGTCATCAAGATGACTTTGCCAAAGGTCATATTCCCAGCTCCATTTTTATTGGATTGAAAGGAGGCTTTGCTCCGTGGGTTGGTGCATTGATTGCCGATGTACAAAAACCTATTTTGCTCATCACAGAGGAAGGTATGGAAGAAGAAGCCGTTACACGTTTGTCTCGAGTGGGCTTTGACAATACTTTGGGCTATTTAGAAGGTGGATTTGAAGCGTGGAAAAATGCCGCCATGGATTATGATACTGTAACCCAGGTGGATGCCACACAGCTTAAAAACTTGCTATCCAAAGAAGAAGTTCCTGTGTTTGATGTGCGTAAACCCGGAGAATATTTGTCAGAGCATGTACTTCCTGCCCACAATACCCCTTTGGACTTCATCAATGATTATTTGTCAGAATTTCCGGAAAAAGAGTCGTTTTATGTACACTGCGCTGGTGGCTACCGAAGTATGATTGCCATTTCTATTTTGAAAAGTAGAGGAATTCACAACTTAATTGATGTAATCGGCGGATATACAGCCATTAAGGAAGCAGGAATCCCAGTTTCTGACTATGTTTGTCCTTCGACCCTCTAAATATTAAAGTTTAATTTTAATAGTTGTTCCATGAAAAAATATGTTTTACTCATTCTGTTTGGGGTATTTCTTATTACCCCTTTAGCTGCCCAAAAAGCATCTAAGATTGATATCGTATCCATGGAAACCATTAAATCTGAGGTCATTGGAAAAGAGGTGCAATTTCTTGACGTTCGTACTCCACAAGAATTTGCCGCTGGACATATCGACGGAGCAATCAATATGAATGTGATGGATGTTACTTTTCTTGAAGACATTAAAACATTGGACAAAACCCAGCCGGTTTATGTGTATTGTCACATTGGCGGAAGAAGTAATGTTGCTGCCCAACAGTTAAAAGCTAACGGTTTTTTACTGATTTACGATTATAAAGGAGGCTATAACGAGTGGTCTAAACAATAGCTATTTAGAACCGATCCTTGTGGTTTGCACTTTTAAAACCATATTTCAATTGTCCCATAAAGTTTTTGGGCATTTGATCATCTCCTGGAAAACCTAACTTTATTGTTCCGCTGTCTTCGGCGATATGATTGGTTTTAAAAATATAATCCCAAACACTCAAACTAATTCCAAAATTCACTCCATTGGGGTGTTCTTCTGGAAAATGATAGGCGTGATGATAGAGATGCATCACCGGGTTGTTGACCAAATATTTAAAGGGACCCCATGTAATTTTGATGTTGGAGTGGTTGAAATGCCCGATACTGATGGCGATAAAATGAACTATGTAGGCTTGCTCCGGTTCGAAACCTCCCAACAGCATCACCCCAAATGTTTTCAAGGGTTTGTACAATATGTTTTCCATCCAATGATAGCGCAGGTGGGCAGAAAAACCCATTTCCTTCACGCTGTGATGGACTTGATGAAACTTCCACAAAAATGAGAAACGATGTAGCATAATGTGTGTCAGCCATTGTACAAAATCCAATACAACAAAAAACACAAAAAGCTGCAGGAGCATGGGCAAAGCGGAGAGGTTGAGGATTGCTAAACTTTTTTCTGAAACGCCCAGCTGCTGAAAAAAGAGCGAAATGAGTTGGTAAAAACCGTTGATGGCCACAGAAAAAATAAAAAAGTTGAAGAACATATAAAAGCCATCTAACCAAAAGTCTTTTCTGATGATTCCCTGCGACTTACGCCAGGGAAAAACAATTTCCAACAGCCAAACCAAAAGGGAAATCAAAACTAATCCCCAAAAATAATTTGTGTACCAATCCACCTGAAAAGTCATGGAATTCCACGTCCACCTTGCTGTATCGAGAATTCCGTTCAACAGAACTAAAAGATATTCATTCATAAATATAGTGATGTACAAATATAGTCACTCCGGTTGCCCCAGTCGGTAATAAATGTTACACAACAACAAAAAATTATTTTGTTTTTTTTAGGCTATAGGATTGTAGATAAAAATCAATAATGGGAGGAAAAGGGCCGTATTTGTGCTGTGTTGGCGAAAAAGTATCCGCCCAGGGTCCATAAGGTGTTGAAACCGGTTTTAACTTTTTATCAGGATAATCGGCTTCGGTGTTTTGTTTGTGTGGTCGTTCAAAACTGTTGATGTAGCCCGCAACGTGAAAGGCTTCCTCATCGGTGAGTTTGGGGGCTTGCCAAGTGGCTTGTCCAAAAGGCATATTATTTTTGATAAAAGCTGCTGCCGTGATGACCCGATGCATGCCTGCTCCATCGTTATAGGAATCCGCACCCCATAAAGGCGGATATTCATAGCCTTGGTTAGGATCGGAGCGAAGCACCCCTTGCCCCTCCACTCCGTGGCAAAGGGTACATTCTTTGGTGTAGATGGACTTCCCTTTTTCCAAATCTACAGCCACAGTGGGGATTGTGATGGCGGGATATCCTTTAAATGTTTTGATTTCTTTGGGGAAAACCGATTCCAGCCAATCCATATATGCAATTATGGCTTTCATTTGAGGAGCATCTTCGGCTAATTTCTTTCCATTCATACTGCGTTCCATACAGCCGTTGATTCGGTCTTCTAGCGTTCCAATGGCGTTCGCTCTTCCTCCAAATTGTGGAAATCGATCTACGATGTGTACCCAAGAGGCTGAACCCGGCAGTGCTCCACCGTTTAAATGACAATTGGTACAAGATAAGTTATTACCCGAAAAACGATCCGCTTCTTGACTTGCCAAAGGCCCCATTTCTTGGGAGGTTTGACTAACGAATAAAAACCCTTTCTTTACGAGAGGAGACACATCCGGAGACTCCTTGAGGATGGTTTCGGGCAGCCATTCATTCAGGACTGTAGCGGGTTCATCCACCACAACAAAGGTGGGCGTTTTCGTTTTATGGAGATACAATAAAAGAGGGATTAAAAGGAGTATGCCGGTAAATGCTCCTAATAGTAGGATGAGTCTACGCACCAAGCTTCTAAATTCCTCCATTTAGTATTTATGTAAAACCTTTATTAAAATAGTATTTAAATATATCATAAAATGAAACGCTATAAAATAATTGCAATGCAGAATTTCATTCAATTCCCTTTCTTAAAAGAACTTCTTTTGTAATTTAGACAAATTATCAAATTTCTCGAATTACTAATTTCCTTTCAATGAAAATTCACCTTTCGCTCCTACTTCTCCTTTTCACTTGTGTTTTTCTGAATGCCCAAGTCTGGGAAACTCCTGCAGTAGCTGGGTACGGAAAAATTAAAAACTTCAAAGAGGCTGCTGTTCAACCCGATCCCTCATTGCATTATAAACTGTTGTTCGACATCACCAGTACTTCTGAAAAAGAAGGCGTGAACAAGGGCTTGTGGAAAGTCGCTCGAACCCTAAACATGTTGGCGATAACGTCCATTCCCAAAGAGCAAATTCATGTTGTGGTTGCCGTTCACGGTCCTGCAACCTATGTCGTTCTCAACGAAGAAAAACATCAAGAAAAATTTGAAAAAGCAAATCCTAATATTCCGTTGTTAAAATCGCTTAAAGAACAAGGAGTCACTGTTTATGTTTGTGGACAAGCCACAGCGGAACTCAAAATCCCGGAGGAAAATATGCATCCCTATGTAACGACTGCCTTTTCCGCTTTAAGTGTCCTGTCCAACTATCTATTGAATGGTTATACCCTAATTCCTTAAAATAAATAAAAATCCCATGAAAAATAATAATTTCTTATCCCTTGGTCTACTACTGTGCTGTTTACTCACTGTTATGTGTACTCGAAAAACGGAAGTCGAAGAAGAAGACCTCTGTATTGATCCAGAAAAGATTAATCTTGAAGCTCCTTGCTATCTTATTTATGCTCCGGTCTGTGGCTGTGATGCAAAAACCTATTCTAATGACTGTGTCGCGGAAACGAACGGCGTCTTAAATTGGACCGAAGGGGAATGTCCTTAATAAATTAAAAATATATGGAATGGTATCTTAAAAACAGATGGTGGGTTTGGACCATCACTGGAATTTACTTGGCGTATCGCATTATAACAAGTATATATTACGCGACATAAACAAAAAAGAATTTCTTGGTGATGGAATTATAGTGGCGTCACTAGTAAATTTCTCCAACGGACTTTAATGCCGCCACCATCATGGATTTGCAAGGCAATCGATCCTTTTCCTTGTCCAATTTTTTCATCCTCTAAATGAATCATTTCGGTGCCGTTTAACCACGTTGTAACGGAATTTCCCACCACTCGAATCCGCATGGCATTCCATTCGCCCATGCGCAGGGCTTTGTCTTTTTCAGCCTCGGGCTTGATCAACCACCCTCTGCCATAGGATTCATAAACCCCGCCACTGTCATGCCCCGGAGGAGCTACTTCCACCTGCCAACCGGAAATTTTGGTTCCTTCTATGGTCGACCGGAAAAACACTCCACTATTTCCATTGGCTTCTTGTTTAAATTCAACATACAATTCAAAATCATCGTAAAAGGCAGCTGTTGCCAAATAGCCATACGCCTTGTCAGGACCACTTTCGCAGATCAACAAGCCCTCTTCGACATACCATTTTTCAGTGCCATAAACAGTCCAACCTTCTAGATTCTCTCCATTGAAAAGCGAGGTTTGTTGCGCATTTGATAAAAAGCTCCCTAAAAGCAAAACGGATAAATAAACGATGGATTTCATAATTGTAAATTTGATTAGGAAAGATAAACAATTTCATTAGAATTCAATTTCTCTTGTTTCAAACTTTAATATCTTAGTGAAAAAAGAATGAAAAAGACTTTTTATAGACTGCTCGTAGTGCTCTTTCCCTCCCTATTACTCGCTCAGATTGACCCACAATCTGTTGAAATAGTTCGAGATGCCTATGGCGTTCCACATATTTATGCCCCTACCGATGCTGGGGTTGCCTACGGTTTGGCATGGGCGCATGCCGAAGACGATTTTAAAACCATACAACTGGGCTATCTGGCTGGAAATAATCTTTTGTCCAACCACCTGAAAAACAAAGGCTTGGCTGCCGATTTTTTGGCGCAATTTATTGGTTCAAAAGAATTGGTGGATAAAAAATATGACAGCGACATCAGTCCCGCCTATAAGAAAATTGTGGAAGCCTATGCCCAAGGATTGAACCGCTACGCTGCCACTCATCCGGAAGAAGTGCTTTCTTCATCGCTTTTTCCAATAGATCCCAAAGCCATGTTGCGCTATGCGCAATTGCAATTGTTTATTTCCTCCAAAGGTGACCAATGGGTGCAACGCATTGTAAAGGATCAATTGAAATTTCAGTTTCCTGCCATCGAGGAAGTCCCGAAAGGTTCCAATACTTTTGGTTTTAACAGTCAAAAAACAAAAGATGGAAGCACCTACCTCGCCATCAATACACATCAACCCCTAGACGGCCCCGTCTCTTGGTACGAAGTGCATTTGTGCAGTGAGGAAGGCACCAATATCTTGGGAGCCCTTTTTGCGGGCAGTCCAAATATTTTAATCGGTGCTAATGAGAATTTAGCCTGGACGCACACTGTCAATCAACCCGACAAAACGGATGTATTTGCTTTGGAAATGCACCCCAAAAATCCTTTGCAATATCGTGTTGATGAGCAGTATTACACCCTAGAAAAGAAAAAGGCAAACCTAAAACTGCATTTATTGGGAATCCCGATTAATATTAAAAAGACCTACTATCAAAGTATTTATGGACCTACCCTAAAAAACAAATCGGGTTATTTTGCTGTCCGTACCCCTGCGCTTTTTGAAATTCGAGCTTTGGAACAATGGTGGCGAATGAACAAAGCAAGAAATTTCACTGAGTTTTATCGTGCCTTGGAAATGAAAGCGCTCCCCGGTTATAACATTGGCTATGCCGATCGGAATGATACTATTTTTTATATTTCTAACGGATTAATCCCTAAACGAAAAACGGGTTATGATTGGGAACACGTGGTTCCGGGCAACACCCGAGAAACGCTCTGGGAAACTACCTACGATATCGACGAATTGCCACAAGTCATTCAACCCAAATCTGGATATTTTTACAATGCCAATCACACCCCATTTCGTTCCTCGGCAGCTAGTGACAATCCCGATTCCAAAAAGTTTTCGAAAGACATGGGCTTTGAAACCTACGACAACAACCGTTCTACACGAATCAAAACGCGTATTGAACACTATGAAAAGGTAGATTATGCGGATTTTAAATCCATTAAGTACGATCATGAATACCCAAGACCCTACGCATTTAACTGGATGAATATAAATCATTTAGATGCTTTAAATTCATCGGATTATCCGGACATTCAACAGCTGATTGAACGACTACAAGCTTGGGATCGAAAAGCGGAAGCCAGCTCCCTTGGAGCCGGAACTTTTGCCATACTCTACGATCAATTGCGTCCTGATTTTAGGAATCTCCCTGAACCGAAAATATTTCCTCCTACCACTCTTGTCAAAGCAGTCCGAGCATCCCAAGCATATATGTTGAAACATTTTAACACCTTAGAGGTAACCTTAGGAGATTATCAAAAATTAGTGCGAGGAAAAAAAGAGCTCCCCATTTTTGGGCTTCCCGATGTGGTTACAGCCATGGCTGCTCGACCCTACAAAGACGGGAAAGTAAAAGTAGTGAGCGGAGAATCCTATATTGAATTGGTGCGCTTTACGCCCCAAGGCCCTGAAATAGAATCAGTGATTTCCTATGGTAGTTCGGATCATCCCGAGTCTCCCCATTACAATGATCAAATGGAGCTGTATGCGCAATTCAAAACCAAAAAAATGAATTTGGACAAGGCTACTGTTTACGCCCAAGCAAAACAGATATATCACCCCAAATAAAAGGGTTTGTTTTAAGAATTTATCTTTGCCAAAGCACGTTCATATACTTTTTCGTACTGATGGATCACTTTGTATAAATCAAATTTTCGAGCCTGCTCAAAGGCCTGCTGCTTAAATTTTTGATGTTTCTCGGGGTCTAATAACAATGCAATGGCTTTGTTGGACATGGCTTCTATGTCTCCAATTTTTGAAATATAACCGGAATAACCATCCAAATTGACTTCGGAAATTCCTCCGGCATCGGAAGAAATAACTGGAACTTTGTGTACCATCGCCTCCAGTGCCACCAAACCAAAACTCTCTTGCTCCGAGGTTAATAAAAAGAGATCGGAATAACACAGTATCTCATCAATTTGATTGCTTTTTCCCAAGAATACCACATTGTCTAATTGGTGTTTTTCACAATACTCCATGGCTTTAGAGCATTCAGGTCCCTCACCCACCATCAGCAGTTTACAAGGGATTTTTTCCTTAACCTTTTCGTAGATTGCAATCACATCCATAATCCGCTTTAAGGGTCGGAAATTACTTATATGCGTTAATATTTTTTCATCTGTTTTTGCCAAAAGAGACCGTTCACAGGGCGTTGGGACACCTTCGTATTTTGAAATATCGATAAAATTAGGAATCACTTCAATTTCGTTTTTTATATCAAAAAGTGCTAAAGTATCTTTTTTTAGACTTTGAGAAACAGCCGTCACACAGTCGGAATTATTGATGCTGAACGTGACTGCCGACTTGTAAAAGGGATGACTACCTACCAACGTAATATCTGTTCCGTGTAACGTGGTTACTATGGGAATGTAAATGCCTTGATCTTCGAGCATTTTCTTTGCCATATAGGCGGCATAAGCATGAGGAATTGCATAGTGAACGTGCAATAAATCGATTTTAAATTTTTTAATCACATCGACCAAACGGCTGGAAAGTGCCAATTCATAGGGCTGATATTGAAACAAATCATATTCAGGAACATTGACCTCGTGAAATTGCAAATGTACACCCAGAGCTTCCAAACGTACCGGCTGTCGATAGGTAACAAAGTGGACTTGATGACCTCTTTTGGACAATTCCATACCTAATTCGGTGGCAACAACCCCTGAACCACCAAAAGTGGGATAACAAACTACAGCTATATTCATCCAGTAAATTTAATAGATTAAGGCTTCATAAACCAAGCCCTGCATACGTGTTCGAATATCATTCGATATAAATTTTTTGTTGTCCATACTCGGAAAGGTTCGATTCGCCAGCAAAACAAAAACAATTTCTTTTTCGGGATCCGCCCACGCATAGGTGCCTGTAAAACCGAGATGCCCAAAACTTTTGGAACTCACACAATCACAAGTGGAACCTTTGGTTCCTGCAAATTGCGGTTTGTCAAACCCCACCCCACGACGATTGTTTGAATCACAATAATAACAATGGTTAAAGAGGTCAATGGTCTCCGATTTCAATAGTTTTGTGTCTCCATACTGCCCGCCTTGTAGATACATTTGCATCATTTGGGCTACGGTTTTGGCATTGGCAAACAATCCGGCATGTCCCCCAACACCCCCTTGCATTGCTGCGCCCATGTCATGAACATAGCCCCGTAACGCTTGTTGTCTAAAATAACGATCGTCTTCACTGGGAACGATACTGTCCAATGGGATACGCTGATAGGGATTAAATCCGATATGATCCAAGCCTAAGGGATCAAAAACCCGCTGTTGAACGAGTGTTTCAAAAGGGGTTTTATACGTTTGCTCAAAATATAATTTAAGGATATAATAGGGTAAATCAGAATAAAGATATGTTAACGTATCCAGTAATGGGCTATTTTGAATTTGTAAATTGATGGAGTCCTCAAAATCTGTTTTTAAAAACAAGTCCTTTGCCACAGGAATCGATTTGGAAGAAGAAGCTTTATAACTGTAATATTTTCGGTGGGGAAAAGCCTTGTCATCTAGGGTTTCTTCATAAAAGGGAATCCATGGGGTCAATTGGGCATAATGAGAAAGCATCTCTTTTATGGAAATCTTGGATTTATCACTTGCTTTCCATTGAGGGAGTAAATCTCCAATGGTACTTTCTAAGTTTAGTTTGCCTTGATCCACCTCCTGCATGACCAGAGGAAGGGTGCCCAAAATTTTGGTTACCGAAGCCAAATCATACCATTGATGATTTTTAACCGGAATTTGCTTTTTGTAGGTCTGAAACCCAAAACTTTTTTGGTAAACAATTTTCCCCGATTTGGCAACCAACAACTGCATGCCGGGAGTCATCGCTCCGGCTATAGCTTCCTCAGCCAATGTTTCCAAAGCGTTTAGTTTTTCAGCATCAAAACCCTCCACTGCCGGAGAAAAAGCAGAACTGAGTACTTTTTTTTGCTCCAGCTGAATGCCGCTGCCCATTTTAAATTCCGCATTCACACTCACGGGCAAACTCCCCGAAAGGGTTCGCAATCCCACCAAAGCTTCGGCACTCAGGGCTTGTGCCAAGGCACTGTTTTGATAACTCAATAATATTGCTTCAATAGCAGCTGTGTTTTGTAATTTTCGCAATGCGTAGGGTTTCACAAATACATCTAAAATCACTTTCTTATGCTTTGCCAAAAGCTGTATCAATTTCAATTCGGCGGAGGAAAAGTCAGCAGCCTTCCAAGGGTTTGCATTCGACCGATGAAAACTGATGACCAAAGTGTCAAAAGCCGCTGTTTTTAACAACGCATTCGCAGCAGTGACTTCCTCAATAGAAACTGCTGGGAGCAGGGTTTTCAATCGTTTGGAAAAGGGGGCGCTATCATCGTCGCCCAAAGCAATATGTCCAATTTTTGAATGTGGAGAAAGAGGTAAAATACCTGCTTCATTTTTTAATAAGGTCAGTGCCTTCTCAAAAGCTTGGGCAATCAAAAGGGTGTCTTTAGACGTATTTAAATCTGCGTGTAAATGATCTAAAGCTACGGGAGCATAATGATGTAAACCCACCTTGTATTTTGCCTTTAAAACTTTTTTTACAGAATGAGACAAACGATCTTCTGAAACGATTCCTTTTTGATAAGCTTTTTTGATGGCAGCAATACCGGCAGGAATATTTTCAGAAATCAATAACATATCATGCCCCGCCAAAAAAGCAGTGAGGTCAATGTTTTGAGTACCGCTAAAAGTAGAAACCCCTTTCATATTGAGGGCATCCGTCACGATTAAACCTTTAAATTGGAGTTCGTCCTTCAATATCCCTTGGATAACATCTTTTGAAAGCGAACTGGGAATGCCTTCCTCAGCAAGTGATGGCACATTGAGATGGGCAACCATGACCGAAGATAAACCTTGTTTGATCAATTGTCGATAGGGATATAATTCTACTTCCCGAATCCGATCGGCAGAGAAATTGATCGTGGGCAGTGTTTTGTGGGAATCTTGGGCTGTGTCTCCATGTCCCGGAAAATGTTTTCCAGAGGTTAAAATTCCCGCATCGTGATGCCCTTTCATTAAAGCTTCGGCTTGAAGGGAAACACGAGCCGGATCTTCTCCCAAGGAGCGATTTCCAATAATCGGATTTGCAGGATTCGTATTTAAATCCAGAACCGGACCAAAACTGTAATGAATCCCCAGTCGTTGCTCCTGTTCTCCCATTCGACGTCCAATTTTACGCAACAAAAGGGTGTCTTGTACCGCCCCTAATGTCATTTGCCAAGGAAAGTCTTGAATGGAGTCCAATCGCATGCCTCCACCCCACTCTGCATCCATGGCGATTAGTAAAGGTGTTTTGGAAGCGGCTTGAAAAGCATTCAGCCATTGACTTTGTACCACCGGCCCTCCCAAAGAAAAAATCAATCCTCCAATATCGTGTTTCTCGACCAAATCAAGGGTGGCTTTGAAATGACTGCTGTCTCTTTCGGTAAAAACCATGGGCATAAAAAGCTGCCCTATTTTTTGATCAAGATTTAGTTTATGATAAAGACTGTCCACCCAAATATTTTGATCGGCTTGTGCTTCAGGAGCCACACTCAATGGATCCAATTGCTGGGCTTGCAGTCCCAGTGAAAGCGCAAAAACGAAACTAAAAAAAAGTATTCTCATGACTTGATGAATCTGCTGTGCCAGCTTTCAGCGGCTGGAACCTCCCAATGCTGATCATAATCTAATTTGGTGTCTACTAAATTATTAAAAACGATGGTGTTTTTAGAAACAGAACCCGCTTTACACAGTGCCTTAAAATCCAATAAAGACTTATGTGTCAAGTATGCTCCTTGTTTGAAGGTAACGTTCATACGATCCATTAGTGCCACTTCAAATTGCTCTTCTAAAGATTGAATAAAGCGTACTGAAGCATCTATGGAACAGCCACTTGCTTCTCCACGGGCTTGGTTTACAGCGAGTACTATGAAGCGGTTGTAAGGAAGCTCATAAGCCGCTTCCAAAGCATTTTGATGCGCTGTCCATTGGTCTAAAAAACCTTCTAATTGTTCTTTGATTAACGGTAGTTCTTCGGATCGAAAAGGTCTGTCGGAAGGATAAATCCACACCCGGGCATCATCTTGAAGTTGTGAAAAGGGTACCAACATTTTTATAAATCTTTAGCGTTTGCAATTAATTCAGCAATATCCATCACTTGGACGGAGGCCTCTTTTTCTTTATTTTTAATTCCATCGGTCATCATGGTGTTGCAAAAAGGACAGGCAGCTGCAATAATCTCCGGTTGAACTTCCAAAGCTTGATCCGTACGTTCTATATTGATTTCCTTATTGCCCTTTTCTGCATCTTTAAACATTTGTGCTCCCCCCGCTCCGCAACACAAGCCCTTGGATCGACAGGATTTCATTTCCACCAATTGGGCATCCAATTTGCGAATCAAATCTCTTGGAGCTTCATAGACCTGATTGGCACGTCCCAAATAACAGGGGTCATGATAAGTAATGCGTTTGCCTTTGAAGCGACCTCCTTCGACAGTAAGTTTACCGGATTCCATCAAGACCTTGAGCAATTGGGTATGATGCATCACTTTATAGGTTCCTCCCAAGTCCGGATATTCGTTTTTTAAGGTGTTAAAACAATGGGGACAGGTCGTTACGATCGTTGTTACTCCGTAATGATTTAAACGTTCAATATTTTGGAGGGCTTGCATTTGAAACAAAAACTCATTCCCAGCCCTTTTGGCGGGATCGCCCGTACAGCTTTCTTCGGTGCCTAAAACAGCAAAAGAAGTTTTGGTTTGATGTAGAATTTTTATAAATGCTTTGGTAATCCTTTTTGCACGCTCGTCAAAACTTCCCGCACAACCCACCCAAAAGACCACTTCTGGATTTTCGCCCGCTGCATGCATTGCCGCCAAAGTGGGTACTTGTAGCATGATTTAACTGTTTTTACCGTCGTCAAAAACTTCAATGGTTACCTCTTTTTCAATCAAATCGGTAAACTTTCCATTGTAACGAGTGGCTTTCACCAAATGGTTGTCAATCCAGTGATAGTTTCCTCCTCGGGGTTTCCCCATCAACAAGCTGTGGTATTTAAAACCGTGTTTTTTTAACCATTTTTCGGTCACGTCACGATGCGCTTCAACACGAGAAGTAAAAAAGCAAATCAAATGTCCTTCATCATACCATTTATTGAGCGTTTCCAGCGCATCGGGATACAACTTGGCGGTCAACATACGTTCGGGTTCCTCATTGGGAATATCATCGCAAATGGTTCCGTCAATATCGATCAGGTAATTTTTGATTCCCTCGGGGAGTACAGGACTCACCACTTCTCCGGCTTCTACCTTTTGGTGTAAATAACTTTCTGCTTCTTCTCGTTCCATAATAGTTGTAAATTTAATTTTCTTGAGCCCACAAAAGGCGATCTTGGTTATTAAAAGGCCATGGTGCCCCGTTATTTTCTATATTACTCATCATTGAATTCAGCGCATTGGGGGCGGCAGATTGTTCCATTACCAAAAATTGGCGTAAATCCATGATAATAGACAGCGGATCAATTTCTATGGGACAGGCTTCTACACACGCATTACATGAGGTACAAGCCCATATTTCTTCGGGCGTGATATAGTCGCCCAAAAGTTGTTTTCCGTCGGACACTTCCCCTCCTTTATCCGCTGGTGTTCTTCGTTCCAACTCCTCCATACGATCGCGAGTATCCATCATGATTTTTCGAGGAGATAATTTTTTACCTGTAAGATTTGCCGGACAAACGCTCGTACAACGTCCACATTCTGTGCAACTGTAGGCATTCATCAATTGCACCCAATTGAGGTCATACACTTCACTCGCTCCAAATTTTTCGGGAACAGCGGACGTATCACTTGATGCAATTGTGGATGGGTCGAACATCAGTTGAACCTCATGGGTTATTGCTCCATTGACGGCAAACTTCCCTTTGGGCTGCAAATTGGCATAATAAGTATTGGGAAACGCCAGTAGGATATGTAAATGTTTGGAGTAGTACAGATAATTTAAAAAACTAAAAATCCCTAAAATATGTGCCCACCAAAAGGTTCTTTCTAGGAGTATCAGGTGGGGCGTAGAAAGCTGAGTGAAAAGGGGTTGTAGCCACTGTGAAATAGGAAAGGCTCCGGCTTGAATATAGGGGTCAATGGCTCTGCTTTGAAGCAAGGCATCAGTAGCATTCATTCCTAAAAACAACACCATCAAAACGACTTCGTAGTACAGTATAAAGTTTCCATCTTTTTTGGGCCAGCCTTTCATTTCAGGCGCCCAAAAGCGTTTTATCCGTGTAATATTTCTTCGGGTCCAAAAAAACAATACCGCCACCAAAACCCCCAGAGCAAGGACTTCAAAGGAAGCTATTAAAACGGTGTAAAGAGCTCCAAGAAAAGAGGAAAACAAGCGATGTGTTCCCAAAAGACCGTCTAAAATAATTTCTACTAATTCAATATTAATAATCACAAATCCGACATACACAAGAATATGGAGAATCCCCGCAACGGGGCGACGCACCATTTTGGTTTGACCAATGGCGACCAAAAACATATTTTTCCATCGGCGGTTGGCTTGATCGGAACGATGGAGTTTTTTTCCATTTAAGATGTTTTTGCGTATGCGAATAATATTTCGCGAAAAAAGTCCGAAGGCACCAAGACAGCAAATAGCAAAAATAATGTTGGGTAAATAATGCATTCCCTCGTTTAATTGGTGTTGTTGGATGGCTTTTCCTTACGCCCAAAAATCGAAAAGTGCACATATCGTTTGGGGTGTTCTTTCAAATCACTCAACAAGGCTTCCAAAGCCGCTGAAGATTGATTGAGGTTGTCATAAAGAGTGTCTTCTTGGAGTAGTTTTCCTAAAGAACCTTCTCCTTGATCTACTTTTGCAAGTACCGCAGACAACTGCGTTGCGGTATTTTTAAAAGCATTGACGGTTTCGGCTAATTTTATTCTTGAAAGCGAATCGCTCAAACGCTCTAAATTTACAGAAGTCGTGGCAATATTACTTAAAGAGGTTTCCATTGCTTTTTCGTTGACTCTAAGCATCCGGTCTAATGTAGTGGTCAAGTCATTGATTTTTTGAATGGTAAGGGTGAACCCCGCCAGCGACTCTTTTAAATTGGTTTGCGTTTGATGATTTAGGACATTGCTGACCCCGGCAAACAGGGAATCTGCACTGGTCAATAAAACTTCTATTTTATTTTGAAGTGGAGCGACCTGTTGGTTGATCAACTCCGTCAAACCGGGCTTGATTTCACCCAATAAGAAATCTCCATCTTGTACCGGTTGGGCGGGATCAATAACCGGTAAAATCGCAATGGCTTTTCCGCCAATCAATCCGGCTTCATAGAGTTGTGCAACACTTTCTTTGGAAAAATTCATCGCATCACTCACCGAAAAACTTACTTTAATTTTGGAATAGTCTTCATTGAGATCAATGGCGGTTACTTTACCGATCGAAAGTCCATTGATGGTGACCTTGGCACCCAACATTAAACCTTCAACTTCATTGTAATAGGTATGTAGTTCGATGTTACGGTCAAAAACGGATGCCCCCTTGAGGTAATTAAATCCAAAAATGAACATAACTATGCAACCGATGACTAGAATTGCAGTTTTTACCTCACGAGAAAGCTTCAAAATATTTTTTTTTAGATGCTCAACAAAATTACTAATATTTTCTTTAATGGCATCATCGAATAGCCTCTAGTGCAGCTTCCAATGAAACTTTTTTTCCTTCGACAAAACCAACTAAAAAAGCGTTGGAATAGCCCGCCTTTTTTGCTTTGTTAAGCAGTTTTTTGGCACTGGAGAAGGAAGTCGCATTACCAAAGAAATAGCGATACAAGCTACCATCATATTGTTTGCTTAATTCGTTTAAGCCTTTAAAATTATAGGATTTCAAGGGTAAATCGTTTTTCCCGGCAGCAAGTTGTACCTTAAAAACAACGGCAGGTGAAGTTATCTCGTTGCCCGTGTCCAAAGGCGTGTCGTCTTGAAAAACAGTTTCATGTTGAACACTGCTGTCCAGTATATTACGATAGTTTAAAATAGCTTTTGCTATGGCATTCGACATTTGAGATTGCCCCTTGGAAGAATTTAAAAATTTTCCTTCCGTCACATTGGTTAGAAATCCGGTTTCTACCAACACACTGGGCATGTAGGTATTGCGCAATACGGCAAAGCCCGCCTGTTTTACGGTTCGATCTTTACGATTTAGATTTTTTATAAAACTCTGCTGAATAGTGTTGGCCGCTTCAATACTCTGATCCAAATAAGTTTCTTGCATCATCAACAAACTAATGACAGATTCCGGACTATTGGGATCAAACCCGGGATAGTTTTTTTCATAGTCTTCCTCCAAATAGATCACTGCATTTTCCTTTTGCGCAATTCTAAAGTTTCTTTCGTTTTCGTGCAATCCCAAAACAAAAGTTCCGGCACCGTAGGCCTCGGGGTTGGAAAAAGAATCGCAGTGGATGGAAATAAATAAATCTGCATCCACTTTATTGGCAATGTCGGCACGCTTGTACAATTCAATGAAAACATCTTTGTCTCGCGTGTAAACCACTTTTATTCCCGGTGTTTTTTCGAGTATTTTTCCCACCTGTAATACAATATTTAGGGCAATATTCTTTTCTTTAAAACCACTTCCTTTATAGCCCAAATTACCGGAATCTTTTCCTCCATGTCCAGCATCTAATACCACCACAAAGTCCTGATCGCTGCTGTTGATCGACTGTCCATTTAGCTTGGAATGCGCCAAAAACAGTAACGCAAAACTGAAGTACAAATAGAAAGAAAATCGGTGCATGTGCCTGTCTTTTAGAATAAGGGAGTAAATTCTTTATACATCCTTAAAATATCATTAATTTTGGTACCCAAATCAAACAGCTACAAATTTAGGCTTTATCGCATTGCATTCAAAGTTTTCCTTTATCGTATTCTTAATCTTTGCTTTTGGAACCTCCATTGTATGGTCCCAAGAAGCTGTTGATTCGCTTCCCCCAAAACCTGTTGTCAAACAAGAAAAAGCCCCTTTATTGTTGGCCAAAGTCAACTACAAAGCAATCGATTGTGTACGAATCGATCGCAAAAACAACAAACTCATCCTTTTTAATCAAGCTGAATTGTATTATCAAGACATTGAGCTGCGCGCCGGAATTATTGTTTTGGATTACGATATCAATGAGGTTTATGCCGGACGAATTGAATTGGACACTGCCAAAGGTCCCGAACAATACCCCTATTTTAAACAAGCCGGAAATGTTGTCAATCCGGATTCAATTCGGTTTAATTTTGATACACAAAAAGCATTGATTTGGAATTCAAAATCGGCACAAAACGGCATGGATGTTTTTGCGGCATTAACCAAAAAAGAAAATGATTCGGTGTTTTTCTTAAAAGATGCACGGGTCACCACGGCTGGTAAATTGGTTGGAGATGAAAGTGAAGGCATTGATTATTATTTTAAAATTCGAAAAGGAAAAATCATTCCCGGAGGAAAAATCATTACGGGTCCCACCAATATGTTTGTCGCCGACGTGCCTACCCCCGTCGGACTCCCTTTTGCCTATTTTCCCTCTTCTCAAACACAAGAGTCTGGATTTATAGTTCCCTCTATTGGAGAAAGTAATTTAAGAGGTTTTTATATTCAAAATGGGGGGTACTATCTTGCTATTTCTGACTTTGTTGATCTTTCGTTGATTGCAGATTATTATACCAATGGGAGTTATGGATTTCGCTCCGATTCTCAATACAATATGCGGTACAAATTTCGGGGGAACTTTAGTTTTAGTTATGAAAATTTAATCAATTCAGAACGCGGTCTCCCGGACTATTCAAAATCAACCGTCTTTAACGTTCGGTGGTCCCATTCGAAAGACCCCAAATCCAGTCCCAATTCCACCTTCTCTGCCTCCGTAAATTTTGGAAGTAGTGATTACTTTAGGCAATCTGTAAATCAGTTAAATACAGCCAACTTTCTAAACAACAACTTAAGCTCTTCGGTTTCTTATGCACGTAGCTTTCCAGAATATCCACGCGTCAATGTTTCATTGACCACAGCCATGTCGCAAAATTCCAAGTCCAAATCCGTCAATCTAACCTTGCCCACTTTTCAGACCAATATGGAGCGAATCTATCCTTTTGCACCCAAGGTGGGGGCTAAAAAAGGGATACTTCAAAACATAAACTTTCAATATACCGGTAGAGCAGAAAATCGAATCATTACTACAGAGGACAATTTATTTACCGCAAAAATGTTTGATGCTGCTAAAAGCGGGATGAAACACAGTATTCCGCTGAGCACTAATTTTAAATTAATAAAATATTTAAGTATTTCCGCCAGTGCCAACTATGAAGAAATTTGGACGCAAAACCGGGTGCGCTATCGTGATTACGATCCCTTGATAGGTGAGGCGGTTCTTGATACCCTTAGTGGAATTGGGACATTTAGACAGTACAATCTGAGTGCCTCTTTGGGAACAACTGTTTATGGAACCTTCAATTTTGGAGCAGGGAAAAAGATAGAATCCATCCGACATACGATCAGACCTTCGATCAGCTACAGCAATAAACCCAGTTTTGAGAAATACTATGACACCTATATTGTGGATGCAGAAGGAAATACTGCGGAATATACCCGCTTCAGAAATAGTCTTTTTGGACTTCCCTCACGTGCGCTTTCCAACAATATGGGAATATCCCTGGGAAACAATTTTGAAGCCAAGGTGCGAGATAAGGACAGTACCGCGATCGGACCTAAAAAAATTGTGCTTTTAAATAATTTTAATATTGCAACTTCTCACAATTTTGCAGCCGATTCATTGCGGTGGAGCCCCGTCCGAATGAGCACCGGCTTGAGTTTTTTTAAAGGAAAAATGAGTATTAATATGGCGGCCACCATGGATCCCTATGCGCTCAATGAACAACTTTCAAGAATCAATACCTACAACATTCAAGCTGGTGGTGGATTATTACGCTTAACCAGTGGGAACCTCAATTTAAACTATTCCTTTTCGAGTACGCAATTTGAGGGTGATGAAGAGGAGGAATTCGAAGCGTATGAATACGAATCCATTTCAAGCGGAGGTCGTGATGATGACCTTTTTGGCAAAGTGAATGATTTTACGGATCGCCGGCTCAACCAAGACGACAATAAGGAAACTGCTACTTACCCGAGCTATCGAACCAAAATTCCTTGGGATTTAAAACTGGCCTATTCCCTCACCTATAACAACAGCCGAAAGCAGCAAGACTTTTCCAACAATTCCTTAATGTTTTCGGGCAATGTGGATTTAACTCCGAAATGGAAGATTGGACTTTCTTCTGGATATGATTTTAAGGGAAAAGGGTTTACCTATACCCAACTTCGGTTCAACAGAGATTTGAAAAGCTGGCGTCTTGATTTCAGTTGGGTTCCCTTCAGTGATCGTGCTTCTTGGAATTTCTTTATTGGGATCAAATCGGGACTCTTGAGTGATATTAAATACGAAAAACAAAGTGAACCCTACCGACAAAAACGCTAGGTTTCTTTTACTTCTAAAAACTTTTGATATGAAAAAAACAATCATCAACACACCGGAAGCCCCCTCGCCTATTGGTCCCTACAATCAAGCGGTATTGGTAAATGACACGCTGTATTTGTCCGGTCAAATCCCATTAATTCCAGAAACCATGACTTTGCTATCCGACACGGTTGAGGCAGAAACAGAATTGGTGATGAAAAATCTAAAAGTAGTTTTAAAAGCGGCTCATATGGATTTTGAAAACGTGGTGAAAACCAGTATTTTTCTGGATAACATGGAAAACTTTGCTGCTGTTAACAGCGTATATGGAAGCTTTTTTGACGAGGCAACAGCCCCAGCACGAGAAACCGTGGCAGTGAAAACACTGCCCAAGTCGGTTCGTGTGGAAATCAGTATGATTGCTGTAAAATAAAGCTCAGTTTAGACCAAAGAGTTGTTAAGCATGTCTTTATGAAAACTGACCAGTTGGTCAATGGGTCGCTGAACAATACGTCCTAGGGTCAATCCTTTTTCCTCCAATACACTTTGTATTTCTTCGGTCAGATAAAAAGCGATGGAGCCAATAAAATGGACAGGGACTTCTTTCGCATTTTCAAATTGCAAAATCTGATGATTGATAAAACGCTCTAAACCATTTTTGATGATCTCTTGGAATAAAGGAACACTTTTGTTTTGAATAAGAAACTTAGAAAACGTCGCCAAATAGGTGTTTGGATTTTCCTTTCGATAAACATTTTCTTTTATCGTATCGGGAGATAAGTCATACTCATTTTCAAAAGCAGCGCGAATGTCCGCTGGCATTTTGTTGAAATAATAACTGCGAATCAGTTGCTTACCATAGAAATTTCCACTGGCCTCATCCATCAAGATATAGCCCAAAGAAGTGACTCGTTGTTCAATATCTTTGCCATCGTAATAGGTGCAATTGGATCCTGTCCCAAGGATACAAACGATCGCTTTTTGGTGTATGTCTACCGTTGCGTAAACGGCGGCATAGGTGTCCTCTTTTATATTGATTTCGGCACTTGCAAAAATCTGTTCAAAAACCTTACGGATCCGCTCTTGTGGGGAGGCTACGCCGCAACCAGCTCCATAAAAATATAGCTGGGTGACGTTCATCCGGTTTTGAAACAAATCGTAATTATTGATGATTCGTTCATTTAAAATGGCACTTGAAAGCACCTGTGGATTCAAACCAAGAGTTTGGGTGGAAAAGAGTACATTTCCCTCCGCATCAATGGCAATCCAGTCGGTTTTGGTAGAACCGCTATCTACAACTAAAATCATATATCGCGCTGATTATAGTTGGTGAACGTGCTTGGCAAGGT
>Ga0181604_10000110_pt1 | contig 72226 bp, 65 predicted proteins | sample 041ome_12_FD_148663 | JGI IMG/M metagenome (GOLD analysis project Ga0181604, IMG submission 148663) | Coastal salt marsh microbial communities from the Groves Creek Marsh, Skidaway Island, Georgia - 041410US metaG (spades assembly) | ecosystem: Environmental > Aquatic > Marine > Intertidal zone...
AGCCCATCGCTCGTTCACTGGGAAAACCATACGCCAACAGAAAAGGATTTTTATGACCAACAAAACTTTCCAGAAAATATTTCGCGGACAGATAAAAAGGGCTGGCACTTCTAACCGTTTTTCTTACGGCAGGATCCACCATAAGATCAGTGATTTGAATGGCTGTGCTTTCTACACCAGCCAGCAATACCTGCGAACCTACGCCGCCATAATGCGCTACCAGCTCTTCGTTTCTGTAGACAACGATTTCTCGACTATTGGGCCGGTCATATTTCCAGCGCCAATGTTCCGCTGTCATTTCCTGCTGAAATATTTTTTTGAATAAATTGCAAACTTCTGGTGCGTCTTCTTTAGTAGCAATACGAACAACAAACCCTGATGCCGAGGTTGTTGTGGATTTATTTGGAGCATCAATCACTGCAAAATCCATCAGTCATTAGTGTTTTCCCAACGATGGGGCAAAACGACAAAGCCTCGCTCCAGACCTTTTTGCTCTACATGAATTTCAGCAGCCCGGCGAATAGTTTCATACAGATGAATCCCCTTTTCACATAGCAGGGCGATATCCAGATAATAATTTCCCCTGAGAAGGGCCAGTTGGGGGAATACCACTTTGGCAACGCCCTGACCTTTTTCATTCAGCGACAGCACCACGCCATCATGCACACTGCCAGTACTTGATAATATTCGGCCGTCACCGCCGGAAAAAGCGATTGCTACACTGGCAAGAGGGACGCCTTCTCCGGGATCAAAAACAACGCTTATCTCAAGATCAGATTCACCACTGATCACCTTATGAACATTTCCAACTTTATCACCAACCCGTACAAGCACATCCACAATGCTCGGAATTGATTTTACGTTAGTAGATTCCACTTCCTGCTGAAACTTTTCTTTTTCCTCGTTACTGGTTTTATCCAGTGACTCTTCCTTGGGGGAAGCCATTCGAACCAGCTCACTGTACTGGGTTATGACATCCACCGGACTACCCACTTTTCTGATTTGGCCTTTTTCAAGCCAAATTACCCGATCACAAAGTGCCTCAACCTGATACATGGAATGCGAACAGAAAAGAATGGTCTTGCCCGCATCCTTGAAATCCATGATGCGGTCAAATGACTTTCTGGAAAAGGCGCCATCGCCAACGGAGAGCGCTTCATCAATAATCAGAATTTCAGGGTCTATGTGTGTAGCAATAGAAAAAGCCAACCGAACAAACATGCCGCTTGAATAGGTTTTTACCGGGCGTTCTATAAAATCACCGATTTCAGCAAAGGCTACAATTTCATCATAAATAACGGCTATTTCTTTTTTACTTAAACCCTGAATAGCGCAACTCAAATATACATTTTCAGCCCCTGTCATATCGGGGTGAAAACTTGCGCCCAATTCCAGCAACGCAGCGATACGACCATTAATTTGTATTTCACCTGTAGAAGGGATGATGGTTTTCGCCAGTACTTTCAGCAGGGTACTTTTCCCCGCACCATTCTGTCCGATCACTCCCAGCACTTCCCCTTTAGCTACTTCAAAAGAAACTGGTTTCAGTGCATGAATTTGTTGATAGCGCGGATTCCCGGTAAGAATTTCTTTTATACGATCAATTTCTTTTTCATAGTATTTATAGAATTTCGATACGTCCTTTAGAGAGATGGCAGCATTTGTCATGACAGCACCTCACGGATATGTGGAATACTGCGACGAAACACCAGCCAGGATGGGCCCAACAGTAAAAACCAGATAAGAAAAGGACGGCCCAGGTTTAACCAGGAATACTCACTACCCTGCACCAGACCATGAATTACTGCCATTAAATCGGAAAACGGATTCAACCAGATAAACTGTCTGAAGCCTTCCGGTAGCATGGTGGGAAAGTACAGAATGGGTGTTAGAAACATGGTGATCATTAAGAGGAACGGAATCGCCTGGGTAAAATCCTTGATAAACAAACCCAGCACCGGCAACAAAAAACAAAGGGGCAGCAGCCAAAGCATTAACATCGGCATTACCAGCAAGGAGAACATGGCTTTTTCAGGTCCCGCCAACAGTAAATTAAGGATGAAATAAACTGCACCAAACACCAGACAGGGAATTGTCATAATAAGCAGAGGAAGTATTTCCAACGGGAACGGGTTCCTTCTATATAGCGGACTGAACTCCCGGAACATCATGGTGGAACGGGTAAGGATTTCAGCAATGCATAGCCAGGGAACCATCCCCGATAATAAATATTCCAGATAATCAGGCCCACGATTGGCGCGCATGGCAAACACGATGTCAAAAAGAAACCAGTAACCCAGCACCTGCAGTGTGGGCTGAACCAGAGGCCATAGTTTGCCCAACACAGTGCCCGAGGTTCTGTTAACCATATCCCGCTTCACCAGAATAGAATACAGGGATCGGTTTTCATAAACCGACCTGAATGGCGTCAAAAGGCCATCAGTGACATTCCTGAAATACGCTCGGATTAAATTCACTCTAGAAACTCATCATCAATTCGCACCAGAGGGCGCACGGGTATAGTTTGATAGGGGTTCACTTTTAATATTGTCGGCCTTGAGGTAGCAGAAGAAATAAAAACAATCTCGGCAAATGCTGTAGTGCTCACATCCACTTCTATCAGCTCATCGTCTTCAAAAGGGTATTCTTCTGACACCTGTTTCTTATAGGCGAGTATTGTATAGAAATTACTGGTTCTCCGGGAATTTAGCCAGGGTCTCAACTCTGCCATGTTTTCAGCCGGGACTATTTGTGCAATATCTCCATTACCTCTGAATTCATTGTTTTGCCTGAAGGCGAGAATTTCACCGATCAACTCATCATCGAGTCCGGGAAGTAACTGCATGGCCTCAACAGTAGCCAGGTTGAGATTAATCAGCTCTTCATCTGTATAAAGTGTAAATGCGGCATCCAGGTCAATATCAGCGAATACTTCATCAAATCCTCTTATATGCAGAATCTCCTCTACGGTTTCCAGCTTGCCATTGCGGGGAATGAAGGGAGTATCAAGCGATTCATAATATTCTGCTTCCGCACCATTAATGCCGGCATTATTATTAAGGTCTACCCAATCGCCCCACGCCGCAATCAGCTCATCAATTTCAGTGTCAGCATCTTCACCCAACAGTTTTTCAAGTAATGCCCGCATTCTGGGACGACCGATTTCCCGCAAATTAATTTTACCTGCATGATCATAAATTCTTACTGCGATTCCTTCTCTGGCAGGGTAATTAAGCTCCAGAAGCTGGCCATTAAATTTAAATAACGGATTTCTGTTTATTTCATCAAGATCATCCAGACTTTCCGGTGGCCGTGGCATGCGTTCGAGCATTAGCTCCATCTCACCCTGATTAATTGCAGAGATGACAGCAGCCCAGTCATTAAGCTCTTCCTGATGATACAGGGCAGCCCTGGAAGATAGTCTTATCTGTCCGGCAATTACTGTTATAAGGATGGTAAGCAGGATGATTGTCCATAAAGTGACGACAATCACAGACCCGCGCTGCCTTGCTTTAATCATATTGGCGGTATGGTTGCTTGTATATCTTCATGTTTATTTGACTTAATCGACGCAAGAATCTCTATTGGCTCTTCGTTGCGTGAATCATCAATGGGAGTAAAAACAATATGCACGGCGATGGGCAAACTTTGCATTTCATCCCCCAGCCATTCATCAAGCCATTCTTTTTCATCTTGATTTCTTTGTACAAGATAACGAAATACAGCGGTGAAATTTGGCAGAATAGTGGTGGGCTCCAGTTCCTCAAAACGACTATCAGGGTTGTCACTGAAAGCCGGCGTTAAGGTCAGCTGAATGCCATCCTGTAAATCCGAAACCAGTCGCCAGGCTGTTAATCCGGTTCGACGCTGGGGTGATACCGTGGAAATCCAGCGCATTTCATTTTCGTCACCATAGAAATAGACAAAGCGTGCCAGTCTGTCAGGGTCAATATAGCTGTGAGGAAATGCCGCGAACAGCGCTCTTTCAATCTGCAGCAATACCAGAGACTGGTCCAGCGTTTCATCAAGTACCGACGTTTCATTCTGCCAGTCATTAACAACTGAGTAGAGCCCGGCGCTCAACATACCCAACAACATTGCCGTCAATGTCATCGACAACATTATCTCAAGCAGGGTAAATCCGGATTGTTTTTTTGCTTGATGCATAAAAATCTATTCCGGTAATTCCAGTTCAATCCAGTAACTGCCGGAAGTAATTAACTCGCCAAATTCATCAATAACTTCATACTGCCTCAGTGCGCCGGTGGTGGCCTGGGTCTTTCTGCTGGGAACGGCCAGCTCATAGCCTGAATCAATAAAAAGATCCTCATTCTCGAAATTTATATACACCTCGCCCAGATCATCATTTAGCTGGGAATAATTGATCCGGCTTCTGGCCTGCATGGTTTTGACCAGCGATTCTTCAGCACGCCAGGCGAGCCTTTTATTGCCCGCAATCACGCCGAAAAGACTGCCCATTGCCATGCCGGTAATCGTCATTGCTACCATCACTTCAAGCAGGGTAAATCCCCTGATGCGACAACGGGATGACCTGACACCGGTTGTAATTTTTTCCGTCCTCGTCATGATCAAAAAGCTTCCTCGATCTCCTCGCCGGGATAATAAATACTTACCCTTCCCGTAATAGGATCAACCTGAACACTGCCGCTCAAATCGGCCATTGAAAAATTAAGAATGCCGCCGGTGCTGCCCCCCTGCGGGAAAAATATTATCTCAATGATATCCAGAACTTCAGGCTCTTCATTAATATCAGCCTGAAATGAAATCTCAGCCTCATATTGTTCAAGTATGGGAACCCCAGCTTGCTGGATAATTTCCCCTCTGCTTTCAGGGTAGTCGGGATCTTCAGGATCCATCTGAAAAAGCGTGACCACCTGGGGCGCCCCCTTAACAATGGCGATTCTGCGCGCGTAGTTAAAGGCTGAGGCGGTTTGTCTGATCTGGGCCGCCAGAACATTACTTTCGGTGCCCGTTATGCTGGGAATAATAATCGCTGAGGCAAGAACAATAATGCTCAGGACGATGAGAAGCTCAAGCAGTGTGAACCCTTGTTGTTTCATCGCCCTTGACTGCAGGGTATGAGAATTAGCTCCCGATATCGGCGTCATCACCTTCGCCGCCCGGCACACCATCGGCACCATAGGAAATCAGCGTGAAATCCCTGCCGCTCGCTTCATAATGATAGGCATTGTCCCAGGGATCCAGTGGCACTTCATTGTCCCTGATGTAAGGCCCGTTCCAGCGCTGGCTGCCGCTGTCATTTTCAACAAGCCCCCTCAAGCTGTCAGGATAACTACCAACGTCCAGTCGATAGGTATCCAGAGCAGATTGAAGATTGCTGATTTGGGAAGCTGCCGTTGTGCGCTGCCCTTTACTCAGGTTGCCAAACAGGGCGGGGCCTACCAGCGCCGCAAGCATACCCAGAATAGCCATGACAACCAATAGCTCAATAAGGGTAAATCCACTTCGTTTCTTCATGATTTTGCTCCAGATACTTCGCTACTATTGTGCAAATAAATTCTATAATTTTCCTGACTGGCTATAAGCCAGCTTCATCAAAAAGTGCAGCAACATTGTCAAAACTTTCTCGGAATTGCTGCATCAATTCGGTATCGCGCTCATCACCGTTAATAATCTGGGGTCTGAGTATGACAAACAACTCACGTCTTACAGAGCGATTTTGCTGATAGGAAAATAATGCTCCCAGTACCGGAACCCTTTGTAGACCAGGTATCCCGGTGTTCAGGTCAGTATCATCTTCCTGTATCAAGCCCCCCAGGGTAATGGTTGATTGATCCGCGACAACGGCTGTTGTAGTGATCTCCTGGTTGGAAAAAATAGGATTGCCCTGAACACCACCGGCACCATCTTCTATGGATGACAGGCTCTGGAAAATTTCCAGATTGATAAAACCATCGTCATTAATATGCGGCGTGATAGTTAATACTATACCGACATCCCGATAGGCAACGTTCGATGTCACCGCACCCTGACCGGTAATGGTCTGACCCTGATCAATCGGTACTGATTGACCTACTTTTATCTCTCCTTCCTGGTTATTGGTGGCCAGAATAGTCGGACGAGCCAGCAGTCGAACTTCATTATCCTGAGAGATGGCATTCAAGGTCGCATCAATAATGGAGGTACCATCATTAAAGGTTCGGGACATCACCAGACCAGAGCCCACAGCGGCTGATCCATTGCCCTGAATTAATCCGGCGGCAGGAAGAAACCTGGAGCTTACTACGCCGGTGTTGGCATTCTCGGAAATACGCACCCAGTCAACACCGAATTCATTATCATCGGTCAGGGTGACCTGGCCGATAACGGCATTGATCAACACCTGGGGTGGAACAGTGTCCAGGTTATTAATGGTCGTTAACAGTTGTCGGTAATCTCTTGGTGTACTGCGCACCAGCAAACTATTGGTATCCTCGTCCGCCACAATAGTAACGGTAATATTTGCAGAAACGACGCCCTCCTGTGCGGGGGCTGCAGTCTCTTCAGGCGCATCGTCAGCAACCCCGCCTTCACTGGCGCTGGAGTCTGCTTCTATTTCTGTAGCAACAGCAATGCGGGTTTCTTCATTTTGCTGAAATACATTGGTCAGTGTCTGCGCCAGTGTTGTGGCGCTGAGATTTTTAACCTTGTAGAAAAATAACTGTTCAACCTGTTCCTGGCTTTCTGCATCCAGCAGTCGCACCCAGCGCGTCACTTCTTCAAAGCCACGATTGGCTGGCGCCAGTACCAATACAGAATTTATTCGCTCCAGACCGAGAACCTGGTACGACGATTGTTCACCATCAATTAATGTAAGAATATTGGTAAGCTCCTGCGCTACTTCAGCAGCTTGTGAATTAAGCAATTCATACAGTTGAATGCCCTGATTCTGGAACGGATCATCATCTATAATGGCAAGCAGTGCATTAACCCGCTGTAACTGCTGTGGACTCCCACTTAAGCCAATCAGATTAGCCTGCCCGAGGCTGACAATAGTGCCATCCGGCTGGAGCATTGGTGTTAATAACTGAACCGCTGTTTCCACAGAAATATAGGTTAGCGGGGTGACCTGAAGTACTTCTGAGGAAGTGGCATCATTGAGCCAGGCAGGCATAACTATTTCTACCGGGATAGCTGAATTGTCTTTCATGAAGCGGTAAATATTTCCAGCCTGCTCTATGGTAACGCCTGCATTACTTGCCAGCATTCGCATCAAAGGCCACAGATCTTCATACTGCAAGGGATTGTCAGGCGATGAACGCAAGCTGACCTTGTCATCGATAGTTGGATCTATAACCATATTAATCTGTAATTGATCTCCCAGCTGCTCAAACACCAGACGCAGATCTTCCTGCTCATAGTTCAGCTCAACCGTAGTGCCTTCGGGTACTTCAACTTGCGGGCGATCCTCAACAAACCTGCCCAGCTGAATAACCCTGCCAGTACGGTTTATACCCGGATCATCCTGTTCTCCCGCCTCACCCTGTGATGAGCTGGAGCTATCTACCGGGATGACATTTCGATTACCAGAGGATGAACTGTCATCCTGCCGGGAAATTTCAGCACGGGAATCTGAAGCAGATGCAGCGCTTCGTCTTTCCTGCATCGTGGCACAGGAAGATAAAAGAACAGACAAAACCACCAAAAGGCTTATCTTCCTCAATGAATAAAAATCTGAACAAGCTTTGTAATTCACTCTTAACTCCAGTTAAAAATCTACCGTATTCATGCTGAACACTGCTGACAGCATGACTATAATTATTCCACCTACGGCGATACCCAGTAACAATATAAGGGCAGGCTGTAATGCACTGACCAGCCGTGACACATCGTCTCTAACGTTGGCATCAAATGTTTTTGCCAGCTTTTTCAAAATGGGGCCAGTTCTTCCCGATTCTTCCCCAACCGTGACCAGCTGATGTAACAAGACTGGAAACATACCTGTCTTTTCAAGTGATATCCCAAGACCGGCACCACTGCGAACATCCTCTTCTACGACCTCAAGGTGATGAATCAGTTCCTCATTACTTATTACTTCACGGGCAACTCTCAAGCCTCTGATGAGTGGAATTCCTGCTCCCAGCAAGGCACCAAGAGTTCTGGAAAAAATTGCCACATCGCGATTTAGCAATAATTTTCCCGCAATGGGTAAGCGCAACATAAAGGCATCTTTTTGCCTTTTTCTTTGTTTATCTGCAGCAAGCCAGCGCCACCAGTAAATAATCCCGAAAACCACCGGCACAACTAGCCAGCCAAAATTTTGCAACCCCGAACTCAGGTTCAATAAAAATTCTGCTGACGGCGGTATCTCCGAGCCCACGTCTTCAAACATGGCGGTAAATTGAGGTACCACATAGACCAATAATAAAACTACCGATATCAGGCCGGTGATCAGTAACACCATCGGATAAGTCAAAGCTGAAATAATCTGCTTTTTGGTTTCCTCTGCAGTTTCCAGAAAATTACCCAAATCCGGTAGCAACTGGTCAAGAATGCCGCCTGTCTCGCCAGCTCTTATAATGTTGATATAAAGTTTTGAAAAAACATCCGGCCTGGATTCCATGGCATCTGCCAGACTCTTTCCTTCCTTAACATCCCGTCGTAATGAAACCACCAGACGTTTCATATGTTCTTTTGCGGTAATGCCTTCCAGTAGTTGCAGCGCCTTGTCTATCGGAATACGGGCTTCTACCAGAGTGGTAAGACCGCTGGTAAAGTCTACAAGGTCAGCGGTACCAATTTTTTTACCACCCGAACGTTTCAGGCTTTGCCTGGACGTCGAATTGAGCTTTACCGGTACCAGCTTCCTGGCCTGCAACATGGCTATGGCTTCACGTTCAGATTCCGCACTGAGCTGACCATTGGTTATATTTCCCTGGGCATCACAGGCCTGATACTGGTAATAATTAACACTCATATAGCGCGGGTCACCCTGACCACTTCTTCAGGGGTCGTCATTCCGGATCTAAGTTTTTCAAGAGCATCTTCGCGCAGGGTTTTCATCCCCTCCTTGACACCCTGTTTTCTGATTACATTGGCATCTGCACCACTGGTGATCAAATGCCTGATTTCATCAGACATTAATAAAAGTTCATAAAGACCAACTCTGCCCCGATAGCCCGTATCGCCACAACGTTCGCAGCCCTTACCGCGTTTTATGGAAGGGTAATCTTCTTTTTTCACATCAAGGACATTGGCCTCATCATCAGTCAACGACGTGTCTTCCACGCAATCGGTACAAATCCTGCGTACCAGACGCTGGGCCTGGATGCCCAGCAAACTTGAACTGATGAGATAGCTTTCAACCCCCATATCCTGCATTCGGGTTACTGCACCCGCGGCATCATTGGTATGCAAGGTAGAAAATACAAGGTGCCCGGTAAGGGCAGACTCAATAGCAATTTCTGCCGTTTCATGATCACGAATTTCACCAATCATAAGGATGTCCGGGTCCTGGCGCACAATGGAGCGCAGTCCTGAAGCAAAGTCGAGACCGATCTTGGAGTTCACCTGTATCTGGGTGATTCCATCAAGCTGGTATTCCACCGGATCTTCAACGGTAATTATTTTTTGTCTTTCATTGTGAATTTTTTCCAGCGTGCCATACAAGGTGGTGGTTTTTCCGCTACCGGTTGGACCAGTAATGAGGATAAGCCCATGGGGCTGGGAAATTACCCGGGAATAGTCCTGCAGAATTTTCTCCGGCATCCCCAGCTCGGAAAGCTCAATATTCAAATCGCTACGGTCAAGGATACGCAGTACTACCGACTCTCCCAGCACACCCGGCAAGGTAGACACACGCATGTCGAGATCGCGATCACCGACGCGATAGTCAATTCTTCCGTCCTGAGGCAAACGCTTTTCACCGATATCAAGTTTAGCCATGAGCTTCAGGCGCGAAGCAACCGCAGACTGAATTTTTATTGGCAGTTTTTCGATGCGTGTCATGATGCCATCCACGCGACAACGCACCTCCAGAAAATGTTCCGTAGGCTCAAAGTGGATGTCACTGGCATTTAAATCCAACGCACGGGCAAACAAATGGTTTACCAGGCGGATTATCGGCGCCTCGGAATCCATGTCAGAAAAAGCATCATCATCGCCAAAGCCGGAAACAAAGGCATCATCAGCATCGGCAATCTCTGGCGACAGTTCCGCACGCCAATGCTTGGTAAGGCGGGCCACTTCATCTGTGTTGCCAATGCGAAAAAGTACCTGTTCGCCAATCACGAACCTGACCTTTGCCCGGCTCTCAATGCTCGGTAACTTATTGCATACCAGCTCCCAGGAATCTTTAAAATTCTGTGCAGGAGCCATCCCTTCCGGTTCCAGAAGCTGGCTAAAAACAGGTAATGTCAGTTGTGTATTTTCCATCTACCTAAACCATTAACGTGCAGTAAATATTCGTTTAACCATCTATCAATTACAGCTTATCAATACCAGCCATCAGAGGGTTTTACTGAAACCAGTAACCGTTATAGAGCCGGTATACTGTCTACGATTACGATTGATACTGAATTCTGTTACATGCAATCTGGGTCTAGAATTTTCCAGTAAATCCAGAAATTGAAGAATTGAGCCCTGTTGTTCGATCACAAAATCCATTTCCTGGGTTATCAAGAGCCAGCCTTCGGTCTCGGCAACTCTAGGCGTGTTGTAGGAGCGCGGCAATACTCCTGCTTCTTCAACAGCCTGGCGTAATTGGCGCTGTACGCTGGTACCAATTAAATTTGGATCCTGACCAGTAAATGTCCAGCTTGCCAGAGCTGCCACTTCTTCACGCCTTGCCGCTTCGTCATCCTTGATAAATGGCGCTTCTTCCATCAAGGATCGCATACGGGCAATACGCTGTTCCAGAAACTCAATTTCCTGCAGGTCTTCATTGTAGGATTCCTTTAATAATGGAATGACTCTTACAATAACCACCAGCAGAAATAAAATTGCTGCAAACGCGATCAGTTTTTTATCGTTATTCTTCATGTTTATCTGAATATGGCCTTCATTATTCTTTCTACCGCCCCTGGGAAATTACCGGGTATTTTTCTTCAAAGGCTTCAAAATCTGTGCTGCTCAGGTTCATACGAATTCCAAATTGAGCCCCGCCACCTCGAGTATTGGTACTCTGGGCTACGTTGAAAAACTCTTCCCTTTGCGCCAGCAATTCCACCAGATAAGCCGGATCATCGGTTGATCCACTAATATCAATCACCCCCTTATTCATGGAGAAAGACGTCAGTGAGCTTTGCACAACATCGTTCAGGGAGATCAAAACCTGCGCTACTTTTTGGTCAGGATATTCTTCAAGCGCACCCCATTCCTCATCCATATCAAAGATAGAGGCCTGCAGGCTTCTCGGCTCAATAGACATTTCTTCAACACGGGCAAGTTCAGCCTGTAAATCACGCAATGTCATCCAGTTTGCTATAAATGGTGCGAACAGCATTAGAACAATGCCTGCCGCTATAGCCAGGGCCGCTTTACTCTTTCTGGCGAAACTAATTTTCTTTTCTTCTTCAATAGCGCCGGCAGGAAGAAAGCAGTAATCAACAACCGGGCTGACCCTCTGCCGAATGGCACTCCAATCATCCAGAGAGCTCACATTTTGAACAGCATCTGCTTTTAACTGACTGGTCTCGATATCCCATTGCTTGGCAAAAACGTCCTGCTCCAGGTCTGCCTTGTTGACAGTCAACAAACGCCGGATGGTATTCCCGGTGATTTGTAATAATGAAACATTACTCCCCTCCTCATCATTGATGAGAATACTTCTGTCTTCATCTTCAGTATTTTCAAGTAATGCCAGCGAACGCGGCATAATGGCGCTGAGGAACATGCCCTGCTCTTCAAAGGCGCGAAACAAACGATTTATCTGTTTTTCGCTAAACCATAAGGCTACTCCCTCCGGCTTACTCGCATTCACCGCAAGCAGGAGTTTTTCATCATAGGCGGGGATAAGAGTGTGGGACTGCAATTCCAATGCCGAACGAATCATTTTCTCGCCCATAATCTGCATCTGGTATGACGTGGTGGCAAACTCGGTAGTAGGTAGCATCAGCAGAATATGGCGATTATCCTGGCCCGCGGGCAGCAGGCGTCTGGCGGCTCTCGCCAAGGCCAGCTCTTGCGCCTCATCTGCGGCATTTGTCACTTCTTCCGTTTTGCCGTTTTCCGTGTTTATCAGCGTATGGTCAAAAAGCAACAGGCTCGCATCCACTCGTTTTAGCGTTTCCCTGTTACGCCCGGAGGGGAGCAATGACTGCGCTTTCAAGCCCAGTTCCCGAAACGGGAGTTTGTCAAACAGTGGTATAGCCAGCTTCATAATTTCTACTGAGGGTTATATCGTAAGTATTAATCTAAAACCTTGAATTATAGGTTATTTTCCAGCCTCTCCCTAGTAATTGCTATGCTTTACAGGCAAATCAGGGCTGCGAGTGTGTACTATGACAACGAGGCTCACTAAAAAGTTTATTCTTTTTGTGAATATTTTGCGGTAAGCATCTAAATTTACTGGAAATTTAGTCAAAATGTGACACAAGCCCGGGTTTTGTGGCGCGCCCATAAAAAAACGCCCATACCGGATAAGTATGGGCGTCCTGTTTCTGTGCTAAACAGAGGAATTAACTGCTGGGTTTTTCCTTCTGTACCAGAAAATCAACAATCTTCAAAAGTTCAGTTTGAGTGGGAACTGGCCCGCCTACAGTAACCAGGTATTTACCGTTAACTACCATGCTTGGCACGCCACGAACACCATAGTCTCTCATGCGTGTGCCGGCGCGCTTGACGGCGCTGGAAACTGAAAAGGATTTCCAGGCTTTGTCAAACGCATCAGGGGCAACCCCTGCACCGACAAACATATCCCTAACGGCTTCTTCCGATTGCAGGTAGTTGCGACGCTGGTGAATTTCAGAAAACGCTATCGGATGAATGGTTTCTGAAACACCAAGTGCTTCTGCAGCGTAATAAATCTGCGCGTGTATTTCCATGGTGCCATTCCACATACCCGGGCTGCGGACGAAAGCAACGTCAGAAGGCAGCTTTTCTTCCCAACTGGTTATCAGTGGCTCAAATGCATAGCAGTGCGGACAGCCATACCAGAAGATTTCAGACACTTCGACCTTGTTCGGGTCTGATGTTCTGACCGGATCGGCAATGACTTCATAGTGAGTACCTTCAACATACAAGGCTGGTTGAGCCATAGCCGTTGCGGCTACATTCAGGGCCAGTACAAACATCATCAGTAATTTAGTGGTTAACTTCATTGGGTCTCTCTCCCTCGGTGTATTCCTGCGTGATCAGTATTTCAAAATAAATTATCGATACTGCCTATGTTATAACCTTTATAAACTTTCAAGACATGGATAGAAAGGCTGTTTCGCTATTTTTCCTTATTATGCCACGCTCATTCTTCCAGAGTATTCTTTACTGGAGTATTGTTTAAAGCGCCTTAACTACAGCTGAATTAGCGCAATCCAGAGACATAGGAAGCCAGTGCAGCAATTTCTTCGTCACTTAAGCGCGCGGCAATACTTCGCATTACTTCAGCATCATCGTTATTACGCATACCAGACCTGAACGCCTTGAGTTGCAATTCAGTATAGGCAGGGTCTTGTCCGCTCAATGCCGGATAGCCAGCAGATGAGAGACCTTCCCCATTTGGCGAATGACAGGCAGAACAGGCCGCTGCGCCAATTTCAGCAATACCGGCCCTGTACAGGGCCTCGCCAAGGGCAACTTTTTCTGGTTCTGCCGCACCTTGCGCCAGGGGCTGGGAGGCATAATAAGCAGCGACATCGGCCATGTCCTGATCGTTAAGTGCATTCAGCATGCCGGTCATCAAGGGCGCCGCTCTGACACCAGTTTTGATGTCATACATTTGTTTTAAAAGGTATTTTTCTGTCTGTCCGCCAATTTTAGGGACATTTGGAAGCGTACTCATATTGCCATCGGAGCCATGACAAGCCAGACAAACAGTGATTTTCTCTGCGCCAGCAGCAGCATCGCCCTGGGCAAAAACCTGCACACTACCCAACAAGGCCATAAAAACAATGGCGGCTGCTGATACTGTGCCCGAAACAAAAGTACTTACAAAGCTAGTGGTATTTACTGCGGTATTCTTCATTCTCAGTTTCCAGTCGGGACGTTTAGTTACTTCTATTTATACTTACTGTTATCTATATTTACTGTAATTTTCGGCATTTCGATCAATGCCAAATGTCAAAAATTCAAAGCGACAGGCTAATTATCGTTTGTGCCCTGTTTCCAGAACAAGCATTACAGCTAAAATCTTATAAACTACTCATTCGTTAATCAGTGCTGTTACAATCCACAGCCGATAAAAGCCGCGCGATTATACCTTAAGCCATCACCTAACCCCAAACAGAATGCCAGACTATGAAAGCTGATCCGCAGGCCAACCGACTAGACTTCACCGGCACCCGTTTTTTACAGAGCGCCAGCACCTTATCGCAGTGCCCGCAAGACAATGCTGATGAGGTAGCTTTTGTCGGGCGCTCCAATGCGGGTAAATCCAGCGCAATCAATACATTGACAGACCAAACCAAGCTGGCCAGAACCAGTAAAACCCCGGGGCGCACGCAATTACTCAATTTCTTCCAGGTAGCCGAGGGTAAGTTTCTGGTCGATCTGCCCGGCTTTGGCTATGCCAAAGTGCCTCCGGAGGTTAAAGCCAAATGGCAAAAACAACTGGAAGCCTATCTCAGAGAACGTAAGTCATTACGCGGACTGGTCTTGTTGATGGATTGCCGCCACCCCCTCAAGGATTTTGATCGAATGATGATAGAGTGGTGTGCCCAGGCGCCAATGTCAGTGCATATACTGCTGACAAAAAGCGACAAATTGAAGTCCGGAGCCAAGCAAAAAGCCCTTCTTGAAACCCGACGAGCACTGGCTGGTTACGGGGATATGATCACAATTCAGCTGTTTTCAGCTCTTAATCATGAGGGCGCAGGCGCTCTGAAAGGGCGACTACAATCCTGGTTATGCCCTCCAGTCCTTGAGACAGATGAAGAAGTTGAAACAGTTGAAGCAGCTTCAGGAAACGTGAATATCGAGAATATAAAGTCCCCAAATTAAAAGGGCCCTAACTGTAGGAGAAACAGTTAGGGCCCAACGCGCTCCTATTAACCAGGAGATATATCTTCTTTCAGCAAGAAGGAAAAATCGGGGAGAAAACCTTCCTGCTGTATTAATTGACCCGCTGTTTTTCCATTAGTTCAAAAAAGGTGAAAAAATAATTAAATATTTTTCCTGTTCGGGCAGAGACACAGAAAAAAGCAGCCCCAGATATACTAATGAGCAGTATTCCAGTCTTTACCGGAACCCAAATCTACCACCAAAGGCACATTCAGTGACGCTGATGACACCATGCGAAATCTGACACCTTCAGCCAGTAATTCAAGATCCTGTTCTGCCACCTCAAACACCAGTTCATCATGCACCTGCATGATCATCATCGCGTCAAGTTTGGCTACTTTAAGCCAATGATCTATGTCCACCATTGCCTGCTTGATAATATCTGCGGCGGTTCCCTGCATTGGGGCATTGATCGCGGTTCTTTCCGCCGCCTTACGTAACATGCCATTGCTGGCCTTGATATCCGGCAGATACAAACGTCTTCCAAATAGCGTCTCCACATAGCCCTGCTCACTGGCCAGCATACGCGTATCATCCATATATCTGCGCACACCCGGATAGCGCTGAAAATATCGCTCCACATATTCCTGGGCTTCTGCACGTCCGATACCCAGTTGCTTGGCAAGGCCAAAAGCCGACATACCGTAAATCAAACCAAAATTAATCGCTTTTGCACTTCGTCTTTGATCCGGCTCCACGTTGTCCAGAGCAACGGAAAAAATTTCACTGGCTGTTGCCAGATGAACGTCCAGTCCTCTGGAAAATGCCTCACAGAGTCCTTCATCCCCGGAAAGATGCGCCATAATTCGCAATTCAACCTGGGAATAGTCCGCGGCTAACAGCACCTTGCCTTTTTCAGCGACGAAGGCTTGTCTGATGCGACGCCCTTCTTCGGTTCTGATGGGGATGTTTTGCAGATTTGGTTCTGTTGACGACAACCTGCCGGTGGCCGCGACGGCCTGCTGGTAATTGGTGTGTATTCGACCTGTATTTGGATTAATATCCCGCGGCAGACGATCCGTGTAAGTCGATTTCAATTTGCTCAAACTACGGTGCTCGAGAATTATTTCCGGTAACGGGTATTCCAGTGCCAATTCCTGCAACACCGGCTCCGCTGTAGAGGGCTGGCCTTTTACTGTTTTACTGATGACCCGGTAATTCAGTTTTTCATAAAAAATTTGCTGCAGTTGTTTTGGTGACCCCAGATTAAATTCTTCCCCGGCAAGCTCGTAGGCCTTCTTTTCCAGGGTCTGAAGTTTATCTGCAATCTCTTCACTTTGCCTGGCAAGTGCTGCGGTATCCAGGCTGACGCCAGCGTCTTCCATGCGGCTTAAAACCGGAACCAGGGCGATTTCGAAATAGCGATATACCTCTGCCAGTTCGGTCGTTTGTTTTAGCTTGTTCTCCAGCACCAGGTGCAAGCGAAAACAGAAATCTGCGTTTTCCGCAGACCAGGAGGTGGCTTTTTCCAGTTCAAGCTCGGCAAAACTGATTTTTGTTCTGCCTTTTCCCAGCACTTCTTCCAGCGTCTTTTTGTCCTGCTCAAGGTAAAGCGACACCAGCCGGTCAAAAGTATGTTTGAACGCAACCGAATTCAGCACATAGGATTGCAGCATGGTGTCATAGCGTCTGCCACGCAGTGAAATTCCATAATTACTCAATACATGAGAAATTAACTTCAGGTCATGGCCGATTTTAAACAGATGTTTGTCTTCCAGAATCGGCTTTAACAGGGCAACTACTGAATCCCTTTCCAGTTGGGCCGGTGTATCCAGACCACTATGGGCCAAGGGGATATATATGGCTTTACCGGGCTCACAGCACAGGGATAGCCCTACGATTTCTGCTTCCTTGTAATGCCCGCCTTCTGTCTCAACACTGATGGCGACTCGTCCTGCTCTGGCGCTATCCGCAATAAACTCTTCCAGCAGCTCTTGTTCCAGAATACACCTGTATTCGAGCGTTTCGGGTGTGGGTATCTCAACAATCTCATCCTGCGCTTCACCTTTCGACTCCCCCCCCTGTGATTGGGCCGCCTCGACGCCTTCGCCCTCGAGCTCCTTGATCCAGGAGCGAAATTCCATTTGTTTATACAGTGCCAACAACTCGGGTTTATTCGCTTCTTCGTGAATCAGGTCTTTGGGGCCAAAATCCAGTTCAACATCCAGTTTTATGGTGGCCAGTTCATGGGAAAGCCCGAGTTGCTCCAGGTTATCACGCAGTTTTTCACCAATTTTTCCTTTTACTGCTTCGGCGTTTTGGATAACGCCTTCCAGCGAGCCATATTCATCCAGCCATTTCACCGCAGTTTTCGGCCCGACACCGGGAACCCCCGGAATGTTGTCAGCCTTGTCACCCATTAAAGCGAGATAATCGATAATCTTTTCCGGTGGTAAACCAAACTTTTTATTTACGCCTTCAATGTCCAGAGTTTCATTGGTCATGGTGTTAAGCAGGGTGACATGTTCATTGACCAGTTGCGCCAGATCCTTGTCACCGGTGGAGATAAGCGTTGGCATGCTCAACTCCCATGCCTGCTGGGCCAATGTGCCAATCACATCATCGGCCTCGACACCGTCCACCACAATCAGCGGTAAACCCATCGCCTTGATAATCTGATGTATTGGCTCAATCTGACTGCGCAGATCATCAGGCATGGGTGGGCGATTAGCCTTGTACTCGCTGTACATATCGTTACGAAAAGTTTTGCCCTTGGCATCAAATACAATCGCAACATAACTGTCAGGGTAGCTATTGATCAGGCTCCTGATCATATTAATAACCCCTTTAACCGCACCGGTAGGCTGCCCCTTACTGGTGGTTAACGGGGGTAAGGCATGAAAGGCTCGAAATAAATAAGACGAACCATCAACAAGTATCAGTGGATTATTATTGGCCATGCTGCTCTGCTTTCTCAGACATTAAGATTTAAATTTTTCACAGGCTTCTCCTGCACTATACAGCTTCAGTTTAGTCACGGCAGGAAGCAAATTTTGCTGCCAGCTTTTGCATAAACTGGAAATAGCCATCCCCTGATAGAGGAATATCATGGGCAAGTACATCAACGGAAATAAAATGCAAGCTATCACGCTCAAGTTGATTGTGAAGGTTCCCTGAATTTACAGAGGGATCAACCACAATACAGTTCACATTGCTGGCATTGAGTTGGGATTTTATTTCCATGACACGCCTTATCCCGGGTTGTATTTCCTCATTATCGGTAAAGCTGGTCAGATGAAAAAGCCCCAACTGCTTTTCAAAATACTGGTAGCCATTATGGTATACAGCAAAGGCTGGGAAGCTGTCAGGATCAACCGTTTTCCTGAGCTCATTCTCCAGGCTTTTCAAGCCCGCCCTGAAGCGGGCAAGGTTTTGTAAATAGCGCGCTTCATTTTCGTGGTCGAGTTCAATCAGATTTGCTGCCAGCGCATCTGCAATTATTCCGGCATTATTGCTATCAAGCCAGACATGAGGGTCGACACTGGCGTTAAGTGGATACACTGTAAGGCCGTCGAGATTTATAACTGTCATAACCAGCGCATCGAGCTCGCCAATTATTGCCTCCATACCCGTTTCAAGTTGCGGTCCAATCCAGATAAAAATATCTGCCTGGTTCATGGTGCGGCGTTGTGAAGGTCTAAGCGAGGGATGATGTGGATCCTGGGAGCCATCCATCACCAGTTGTGGCTGAGAAACCTCTTCAGTTATGGCTGCTGCAATTAATTGTAGTGGTCGAATGCTGGCAGCCACAGAATACTGCGCAAAAACCTGGGTATTAAGCCCAGGCAGAAGAAAGATAATCAGCAATAATGTGCGCATAGTTAAAGAGAAAAACCTGTCAGAAACTGCTCAGCCAGTAAGCCGTGCATTTAAAAGATGCTATGATATATCACCCTGAATGAATACCACAGGAATCAAGTGTTCAGCATAAAAAATATACTGCACAATCCTGCCATATCATTCTCAAACTCTCTTAGCCGGATTCCCTGTTGTGGACGAAAATTTCCTTATTAATGCCAGCAATATTTCGCTGGAAATTGAGCAGCGGCAAATTCTAAACAATATATCCCTGCAGGTAGCCAAAGAGCAGATTGTCACCTTGATTGGTCCCAATGGGGCTGGAAAAACTTCACTGGTGAAAATAGTACTTGGACTGGTGCAACCCTCTAGTGGCACAATTACCCTGAGAAAAGGCCTGAGAGTTGGCTATATGCCCCAGCGCCTGCATATAGATCCCAGCATGCCGGTATCTGTTGACCGCTTCCTAAAACTGGCGGTAAATGCAAACCGCAGTGAAATAGGTGGCGTCCTGAAAGAGGTAGGAGCGAGCGCATTACTTAATAGCCAGCTGCATTCCCTTTCTGGTGGTGAACTGCAACGGGTTTTGCTGGCTAGGGCCTTGATTCAGGCACCCCAGTTACTGGTGCTCGATGAACCTGTGCAGGGAGTTGATGTGAATGGACAAGCCGAGCTTTACCGACTTATTGAAAATATCAGGACCCGGCACAAGTGTGGCATTTTACTTGTTTCCCACGACTTGCATCTGGTTATGTCAGCCACCGATGAAGTGATCTGTCTTAATCAGCACGTGTGCTGCCATGGCCATCCTGAGCAGGTAAGCAATGACCCTGCCTATCTGGAATTATTTGGCAAAAAGGATGCCGAGACTCTTGCGGTCTATACTCATCATCACAACCACAGTCATGATCTTGGTGGTGATATCGTAGAAAAAAGAGAAAAATGAAGGCAGGATTCAGGCGACAACTCTATGGCTGATTTTATTATACGTGCATTGTTAGCCGGCTTGATGGTTGCCATCATTGCAGGACCGCTCGGATGCTTTGTAGTGTGGCGCCGGATGTCTTATTTTGGCGATACCCTCGCCCACTCAGCCCTTTTTGGTATTGCGCTCGGCCTGATTCTTGACATAAGTCTACAGTTATCCGTCATTGTTGCCTGCATGCTTCTGGCTGTTGCCCTGGTGATGATGGAAAACCGTCGCGGCCTTTCTACCGATACTATTCTTGGAATCCTTGCCCACACTTCTCTTGCGCTTGGACTGGTCATGATCAGTTTTACTGATAACCAGATAAACCTGATGGCCTATTTATTTGGTGATTTACTTACCGTATCGTGGAACGACCTTATCTGGATTGGTGCCAGCGTTTGTATAGTCCTGGGCGTACTTTTTGCCAACTGGAATCGTCTGTTAACAATCACACTTCATCAGGAACTTGCCCAGGTTGAGGGCCTCAATGTTACTCGTCTGCGACTTTTACTGATGTTATTGATTGCATTGATAGTTGCAGTTTCCATGAAAGTGGTTGGTGTGTTACTTATTACCTCCCTTCTCATTATTCCTCCCGCCTGCGCAAGAGCATTTTCCAAAACGCCTGAATCCATGTCGGTTATGGCGAGTATCGTAGGCTGTATTGCGGTTTGCGGTGGTTTGGCGGCGTCCTGGTTCTGGGATACACCTACCGGTCCAAGCATCGTGGTCATGACCAGCTTGCTGTTTATTTTTTCGAGGGTTGCTGTCAGCGGCGAGAAAGGCTAAGGACGCGTCACGCGGAATTAATTTTTTGCGCTAAACTTTTTAACTGCACGAAAGTTATCCAGCATCAGCTGCGGATCATAAGGCGCTTTGAAAAAGCCCACATTATTTCCCAGTGGATCTATCAGCATTATTTCTCCATTGTGAGTTACCAGATAATTATCATCATCAACGCGCAAATAGGAAAATGCCACGTTCATTTTACGCGCCATCGTATAAAGATTGTTGTAATCACCCGTCAGACCGATAAATTCCGGATTGAAGAAACCAACATATTGGGCCAGTTTTTCCGGTGTATCGCGGTTAGGGTCAACACTGATCATGGCCACCTGCACATCTGATTCCAGGCCATTATCTTCCAGCAGGTCATAAAACTGTTTGATCGCCGCCATGGTGATTGGACAAATATCCGGGCAAAACGTGTAGCCAAAAAACACCAGTGTCCATTTGTCTTCCAGTGCGCTACGGGTAAAAGGTTCGCTGTTGTGATCCGTCAGGCTGAATTCGTCAATTTCAATTGGGGCATCGTAAACAAAAAAACTGTCATTACGCAGTGACTCTGTAGTCACCTGGTTTGCCGCAATGAAAAGATAAACCAGTAAGCTGCCGGTAAGAACCGAAATACCGGCCAGCAATGACATGATTATTTTCAAAGGCTTTGTATCCATGCCGATTAGTTCAGGGTGCTGAATAATACTGCAATGAGTATAGGGTCAGGAATTTATAGATAGTGATCTATCAATAACGCTATAAACAGCGCAATCAGATAGACAATCGAATAGCGAAAAGTCGTTAAGGCTGCACGGGGATTGTCGGTAACAAGCAGTCGCAAAGAGTGATACAGAAACCCGCCGCCCAATAAAATGGCCGCTGCCAGATAAAGAGGCCCGCTCATCCCGGTAAGGTAAGGCAGGATAGTAACCAGGCACATGATAATTGTGTAAAGCAAAGTATGCAGTTTGGTCAGTGGATCGCCATGGGTGACTGGCAGCATTGGAATGTCTGTCTTGGCGTAATCACTTTTGCGATGAATAGCCAGTGGCCAGAAATGTGGTGGGGTCCAGGCAAAAATAATTAATACCAAAAGCAAACCATTGGGATCGACAGTGCCGGTGACAGCAGTCCATCCAAGTAGCGGTGGCATGGCGCCGGAAAGACCGCCAATAACAATATTCTGTGGCGTCGCGCGTTTCAGAAATCCGGTATAAATAATGGCATAGCCAACAAAAGAGGCCAGAGTCAGCCAGGCGCTCAGGGGGTTTACCAGAAAAATAAGTATCAGCATTCCAAGTAAACAAATACCCAATGCAAACAGCAAAGCCTGTACCGGACTGACTTTACCCTGGGGAATCGGCCGTTTGATGGTCCTCTGCATGATAGTGTCGACCTGATGGTCAATCAGGTGATTGACCACGGCGCCGGCACTGGCAACCAGAGCAATACCAAGATTTCCCCAGATAAGAATATCCAGGGCAACCATACCCGGGACGGCAAGGAACATACCGATCAGCGAGGTCAGGATCATCATCATGACCACGCGGGGCTTACACATTTCGTAGTAATCCCGCCAGCTGGCAGTTTTGTTTCCTGCATCATTGGCAGGTTTGAAAAAGGAGGCTTGGCTCATTATCTAGGCTTAACTCATGGTCTAAAAAGTGGACGCTTTATTTAATCGGTAATTGAGGGTGACAAGGGTGAGCAATAGTAAAGCACCCCCGGCATTGTGTGCAACCGCAACCCATAAAGGCAGCGCAAACACAATATTGCTGATACCAAGGCTCACTTGAAGTATGAGAAGCCCCAGCAGCACGGAAGCAAGTCTTTTCATCTCACTACCACCTGCATTCTTGAATAGCTTGAATACAAGAAAACCAATAACCAGGGTTACCAGCATCGCGCCTATGCGGTGCATCATATGGATAGCTACCCTCGCCTCGCCATCCATTTGACCGCCAAGATAGTTGGGACCAATTTCCTGAGTGATATTAAATCCATTACCAAAATCCATTGGCGGCCACCAACGGCCCTGACAGGCAGGCAGGTCAGGACAGGCCAACGCAGCATAATTAGAGCTGGTCCAACCGCCCAGGAAAATCTGAACAACCAGCAAAACCAATGCCGTCAGGGCCAGAGGCTTGAGGCTTGTCCATTGCCGTATCGGAATATTGGGTTGTTGCCAGGGACGGTTATTGAGTCGCAAACTTAGCAGCCAAAGCAGACTCAGCGTGGTGAAGCCACCCAGCAAATGGGTCGTTACCACTTGTGGCCACAGTTTTAAGGTGACGGTCCACATACCGAAAAGCCCCTGGGCAATGACCATAAACAACAGAAAAAGAGGTAATTTGAAAGGCTGGCCCGGGATATTCCGGTTTTTCCAGGCGATCACATTAATGATGACAATGAGTAAGCCCAGAGTACTGGCAAAATAGCGATGAATGACTTCCGGCCAGGCCTTTTCCGCTTCAAACGGGGCGTCAGGATACGCGGCTTCTGCCTGGGCAATTTCCTCAGCCGTTTCCGGTACCGTTATAAATCCGTAGCATCCCGGCCAATCAGGGCATCCCAGACCGGCATCTTCCAGCCGGGTCCAGGCACCAAGTATTACAACCACCACCGCAAAAAAGGTGGCAAATAGAACCAGTGAATAGGATGGTTTTTCGCTTTTCATTTGATTTCTCATAAACTTCAGCGTGAAGGCTGACTTAACTGTACTGTATTTCCTGAATTAACCTGTGTGTCTGCAATTAGCCGGTATATTTGCAATTAGAACGTGCTGGCTTTGATTATCAATAACCAGCTGGGAACGACCGGTCTGTTCCAGCCTGCCTTCGGTCTTACCGGTATCACTCTGATACAGACGAATCAGCAGTTTTGCCGCCGGAATCGTCATGGCAATGATGATCAGAAGCGGTATAACGGTCCAGGCAATCTCGGCTGCAGTGCTTTTGTGAAAAGAGGCTTCCTGTTTTTTGGTCTTTCTGTATGCGACCAGTGACCAGATAATAGCCCCATAGACAACTGTACCTACGGCAACGCACACCCAAAAGATCATCACGTTCATGTCAATGCCCTGCATGCTTTCCAAGTTTCCGCGTTGTACCTGAATGGATGCTTTCCCGGCGGAAAAAAAGCAGGCTACACCGGGCTATGAACACCCCTAATCGCAAGTACAGCTACTTTGTTAAGGGGCGCGCATTATACCAGCAATTTTTTTGCTTTTACCAACCAGCTTCCCTTGTTTAAAGTTGAAAATTGGAAAATAATCAGTTCGCAGGAAACTATTGCTCATTCTTTAGGAAAATCCAATGACAGTACGAAGTTACATGGAATTCAACCCGAAAATTGGTGACCGAGCTTATATCGATAACAGTGCTGTCGTGATTGGCAATGTTGTGCTCGGGGTCGACTCTTCGGTCTGGCCACTTACTGTCATTCGCGGTGACGTACACAGTATCCGTATTGGGGATCGCACCAATATTCAGGATGGCTCGGTTTTACACTGTACCTCTGCCGAATCATTCGGCCCTGATGGCTTCCCGCTTAGTATCGGCAGCGATGTGACGATAGGCCATAAGGCAGTTCTGCATGGCTGTAAAATTCAGGATCGGGTGCTGATCGGGATGGGGGCAATCGTTATGGATGGGGCGGTTATAGAATCAGATATCATTCTTGGTGGCGGCAGTGTGGTTTCTCCCGGCAAGACGCTGACCAGTGGCGGACTCTATGTTGGCTCCCCGGCCCAACGCGTGCGCGATTTACGCCAGGAAGAAATCGACTTTCTGCTTTACAGCGCTAAACATTATGTAAAACTGAAAGACCTGCACCACAATTCATCTGAAGTACTGAAATAAAACCCAGTCGATATGCAGATTTAAAATGCCAAGGCCTTGGGCTGCGATTTAACTTGCTGACTTTCTCAACATCGCAATCACTTTCTGTGTTTTTGGTCTGACGCCTCGCCATAGCTCAAATGATTCCGCGGCCTGTTCTACCAGCATACCCAGACCATCCATGACTTTAGCGGCACCTGCGGCCTGGGCCCAGACACCAAAAGGTGTAAGTCCGCTGGCATACATCAGGTCATAGCACCAGGTATCGGCATTCACCAGACCTGCCGGCAAGGCCGGCATTTCACCCTGCAGGCTGGCTGAGGTTGCATTGATAATCCAGTCAAAAGGGCTGCTGTCGAGATCGCTGAAACCACATCCGGAAATACTGAGCGTGCTTTTACTACTTACTTCATCCAGCGTGGACAGCCTGGAAAAATACTCTGCCAGTGCTTCTGCCTTGGCGACTGTTCTGTTGGCAATGCAGATCTCTTTCGGTTGCTGGTCAAGCAGTGGCTGCAATATTCCCCGAGTAGCACCACCTGCGCCAAGTATAAGCAGGCGTTTACCAGACAATACCCCGTGGTAATTATCGACAAGATCGGTCACCAGGCCCAGGCCATCGGTGTTATGTCCACACAACTCTTGCCTGCTATTGAGATACAGTGTGTTCACTGCACCTGCTCTCTGTGCCTCTTTTGACAAATGCTCCGACAGATCAAATGCCTCCAGTTTAAATGGCACAGTAACATTTGCGCCTTTACCACCTTCAGCAAAAAAGTCTGTGACACACTGTGGAAACTTACCCTGCTCTGCCAGCAAGGCGTCATATTGAACTGCCTGTCCTGTTTGCAGGGCAAATTGGGAATGAATCAGGGGCGATTTACTGTGACTTACCGGGTTGCCTATAACAACATAGCGATCCAAATAATCATCCTCTTGCTTTGAATATTATCGTGAATAGAGAGTATACCCCCCCCCGCTACTTGCTGATCTTACAAAGCCGGCAAGAAAACTGAAAGTCAGGCCAGCCAGTCTCTGTCTGTCAGAAACTCTGTATACAGACGCGACTCTTCTGTATCGGGCTCGGGGTGCCAATCATATTCCCACCTTACCTGAGGCGGTAATGACATGAGGATCGATTCGGTTCTGCCGACACCGGAGCGCAAACCAAAAACCGTGCCGCGGTCATATACCAGGTTAAATTCAGCATAGCGTCCGCGACGATATTCCTGAAACCATTTTTCACGTTCACCGAAAGGCGTTTCTTTACGTTTTTCTATAATAGGCGCATAGGCATCAAGATAACTGTTGCCAACCGATTGCATGAAAGCAAAAGATTTTTCGAAACCCCATTCGTTGAGATCATCAAAAAATAGTCCGCCAATACCGCGTGGTTCCTTGCGATGAGGCATGAAGAAATATTCATCACACCAGGATTTATAACGCGGATAAACATCATTACCAAATTTGTCGCAGGCTTTTTTTGCAACCTGATGCCAGTGCACGCAATCTTCTTCAAAGCCATAATATGGCGTGAGGTCATAACCACCGCCAAACCACCATACCGGCTCCATACCATCCTGTTCGGCAATAAAAAATCTGACATTGGCATGAGATGTTGGTACATAGGGGTTATTCGGGTGAATCACCAGAGAAACGCCCATTGCCTGGAAAGCACTGCCCGCCAGTTCCGGGCGATTCGCTGTAGCTGATGCGGGCATGGCGTCTCCATATACATGGGAAAAAGCAACACCGCCTTTTTGCAGCACATCGCCAGTGATAACCCGAGTTCTGCCAATACCTCCCTTGTCACGCTCCCATTTATCTTCCTTGAAGCTGGCGCCGCCGTCTGCATCTTCCAGGCCCTTACAAATATTGTCCTGAAGATTCAGTAAAAATTCTTTAACTGCTTCACTGTTGATTGTTGCCACGAACTACTCCATTTACTGCTTAATTTATTCAAAACATTATTTTTTATTAACGGCCCAATTGTCCATTAATCAAAAACTTCTGCCTTTGATCAAAATCATACTTGCGAATAAATACCCGTATTAGTTTCTTTTTATTGCCCATCATTTAAGTCTCACTGGAGCGGTTAAATTAGGCAGGCAAAAAATATCAGGAACACTGTCCATTAATTTCGGACGCTCAATTTCAAGCGCGCATTCTCGCACTTTTTCACGGTAGCGCATAATCAACACTCCATTAATGTGTAGCCATTATTTTCTTTGCGTACCAGGCCTCTAAGCTCAAGTTCCATCAGAGCCACCGTCACATCCCTGGCATTCAATTGTGTTTCAAGAATTATCTGCTCAACCGAAGCCGTATCAAAGCCAACAGCCTGTTTTACTTTTAGCAAAGCCTCAGGCAGCTGAGACGATCCACCTTCCTGGCTCACAGCTGCCCCAATGTTCTCTGCAGTTTGCTGTTCTGACAGCAGTAACTTTTCATCCAGTATATCCTCGACGCATTGAACCAACTTGGCACCATCAGCAATCAATTTATGACACCCGCGTGCCATCGGGTTATGAATAGAACCAGGAATGGCAAATACCTCTCTGCCCTGTTCAAGGGCAAAGCGAGCAGTAATCATCGAACCACTTCTAACTCCGGCTTCCACCACCAGTACGCCCTGACTTAGCCCGCTGATTATGCGATTACGTTGAGGAAAATGTTGCGGGCGGGCGGGCGTCCCGGGATTAAACTCACTTACCAGAGCACCATGCGCTGCCACCGAGGCAAACATGTCCCGATTTGCGGCTGGATAAATAATATCGATACCGGTACCCAATACGGCAATCGTTGCCATTCCCCCTGCTATGGCACCCCTGTGACTTTCCAAATCAATTCCCATCGCCAGGCCACTTACAACACCCAGTCCATTGGCTGCCAGCTCTCTTGCAAAACGCTGCGCATCCCGCCTACCACCAGCACTTGGCTTCCTGCTACCCACCATTGCTATCAGAGGCAAGTGCAGGCACTCAGGCTTGCCTCTCAGATACAGTATTGGCGGCGGATCAGGGATACAGCTTAGCAATGAAGGATAATGTGGAGACTGGCAGGTAATCAGAAAATTGTCCGGGGACGTTAACCAGTCAAGGCATCGATCCAACGCCGCGTTCATTTCAGCAGACGGCCTGCCCCTGCCAATTTCGCTAATTTCCAGAGCCATCTTATTGTCCAGCCCGGCACTTCTTAAGGTCTGAAAATCACAGGCAAGAATATTTTCCGGAGTTGAATGCAATGTTAGCAAGCGGTTAAACAATCGCGAGTGCATACCACTGACATGGCTGATTTTTAGCCATGGGAGCAAGACCTTGAAATGATGGTTGGGATAAGAAATTGGATTGCCTTCCGTGGTAACCAATCGTAATTGAATGTTTCAGACCAGCCGCAGGTACTTTAGTCAGGTCTTAAGCTGGTCTTCCATGACCATTGTTTGGTTCAGGGAGAAACGACTCTATCTTCCAGCCGAACCGCCTGTTCTGCGCTAAGGATAATACCCAGACTGGCGCCTTCGAATACTCTGTAGATTAGTACTGTTGCGTACTTTTCGCCACTGAAGGTTTCAATATTGTCATTCCCGAAGCCAAGAGACTGTTTTACCTGCTGGCCAAGAGTGGCTTTGCCAATATCGTCTTCAATCTCGACATCCGGTTTCTGTAAGGCCAGCAAATTGCCTACCCTTAATCTGTTTCTGCTACCCCGATTAATGACAATGGTGTCATAAAGGTTGCCTACTGTGCGACCAGAACTTATATCGATAATACTTCCTTCTATACTGGAGGAAGGTGGACGCGGAAAATAATTGGAATCAATTCTGCTGCCAGAACTGGCAATAAAACGATCCCCTTTTCTGACTTCTTCTTCTATATTGGCAGTCAACAAGGTGGCATTATTGCCTTGCCTCTTTACGATGGTGGCCGTGCCGATATGCTTCCCTTCCAGTCCAACTATCTCGCCAGTTTCAGGGTCTGTATATATTTGCCCGCTTCTGACTATATTGTATTCATTAATGTCATCGTCCCAGATGCCCTTGGCAAAAACCTCTTCGTTATCGTCAGTCAACAGAGTGCCTGATCTGTTACCCAGTAAATAGGGTGCGTTTTCCAGCTCTGTTTCTGAAACGATGATCGTGCCCTTGAGAAATGAACTGATTTGATCCAGAGGAATTGCAGGGACAGCACCATTCATGGGCTGTCTCCTCACCTGAGGAGATAGCCTGATGGTGCGCAGGCCAGTAGTTTCGTCGCCACCCCGTGTCAACGTAAGCATCGGGCCATCTGCTGAGTAAACAAGGGCAATCACGTCGCCTGGATAAATTAGATGAGGATTTTCAATCTGTGGGTTAAGCTCCCACACTTCGGGCCAGAGCCAGGGATCTTCCAGAAACCTTCCCGAAATATCCCACAAGGTATCTCCCACAACGACTTCATAGCGATCAGGCGCATCATCACGAATCTGAACCTGGTCGGCAGAAAACGCCATAAAAGACACGGCTTGTAAAAGCAAAAAAACCGGGAGAAACTTTTTCAGGGAGTTAGTCATGGTTGTCCTCGTCAGGCAGACTAAACAGGCCGGCAAGCTATAATGATTCGGCCAACAGTAACAATAAGTTCAGAGATTTTATACAGTTAGCAAGGTTATTTTAGGTAAATTGTGACGTAGATAGGACTTTCATTCTGTGCTTTCAGTCCCATAAAGAGGATTATTGCCAAAGAAGAGTGCAACACAGATATAAAATTTTTAGTAATAATCGCGTATCATTGCTGCCACCAAGGCCAATGGTTAACTAATATTTTGGCCTGTTTTGCTCAAATCATACTTAATTATTAATCTGCAGTTTATCTATTATGAGCCTGATGACGATACTGGAATTTCCTGACCCACGACTGCGTAAAGTGGCGGCACCTGTTGCAGTTGTTGATGATTCAATTCGGGAAATTCTCGATAACATGATTGAAACCATGTATGACGCAGAGGGTATTGGCCTTGCGGCAACCCAGGTCAATGTGCACAAGCGCATGCTGGTTATGGATATCTCTGAAGACCACGCCGAGCCGATAATTTTCATCAATCCTGAAATTACTGTGCTGGATCCTGAACCCATCGGTTATGAAGAGGGCTGCCTGTCAGTGCCCGGATATTACGAAATGGTCACCAGACCCCGAAAAGTCTTGATTAAAGCCCTGGACAGAAACGGTAACCCTTTTGAAATTGAGGCTGAAGGTATCCTGGCTGTTTGTATTCAACATGAGATTGATCACCTTGATGGCAAACTTTTTGTGGATTACCTGTCCACCCTGAAACGCCAGCGCATAAAGTCCAAGCTGGAGAAAGAACATCGCCAGCAAAAATCACCCACCCCGGCCTGATCCCCTGGCATATTCACCATGACAGATAAGTCCCTGCGTATAGTTTTCGCCGGTACTCCCGATTTTGCTGCTGGTCATCTACATGACCTGATACAAAAGGGGTTCAAGGTAATTGCTACTTACAGTCAGCCAGACCGACGCGTTGGACGCGGTAAACATTTGCAAGCAACGCCGGTCAAGCAAGTCGCCATAGCCAATAATATTCAGGTCCTGCAACCGGAAAACCTGGATCATGAAGCAGCCCGGCTAGCCGACCTGGCCCCCGATGTCATGGTAGTAGTGGCTTTTGGGCAGATCCTCAGTGAAGAAATATTACAAATCCCACGCTTTGGCTGTATTAACGTTCATGCTTCGTTATTACCACGCTGGCGTGGTGCGGCACCAATCGAAAGAGCCATTCTTGCGGGAGACAGCACTACCGGTGTTTCAATTATGCAAATGGAACAAGGGCTGGATACTGGCCCTGTATTAATACAACTGGATACTCCGATTAGTGATCGGGACAATGCTGAAACCCTGACCAGCCGATTACTCAGCCTTGGCCAGCAAGGTTTGTCGACAGTGCTTGGCGACCTAGTTACATACCAGGCAAATGCCCGGCAACAGGAAAACTCTTTGGCGACCTATGCAAAAAAGCTCAGCAAGGATGAAGCCTTCATTCATTGGCAGCATTCAGCCCTATCCATAGCACATCAGGTACAGGCGTTTTATCCACGCTCACCGGCCTGGTGTCATTATCAAAATGATCGATTGCGGATTATTCAGGCAAAGAGCCTCAACATCACCAATGGCGCTACCGCTGGCACCATCATAGAAAAAGCTCATGACAATATTCGCGTCGTCTGTGGGGAAGGCATACTGCAGGTCGAAACAGTTCAGTTCCCGGGCAAAGGGCCAACCGCCATTAAGGATGTATTTAATGGGCATCCGGATCTTTTTCAATGCGGAGAAAATCTGGCGGGAAATAATGCCAGTGAGCGTACAAAGTGAGCACTATAAGTAATCGCTTACTTGCAACAAAAGTATTGAAATCACTTCTTTCTCAACAGGGTTCCCTGTCCTCTCTGCTAGTGACCCTGGCGCGCGAAAACCCGTCCGCAAACTTGCCATTAATTCGAGAATATACCTATGGGGTGTGCCGCTGGTATCAGCGCCTGGACTTCATCGCACAATCAATGATGGATAAACCTCTGCGTAAAAAAGACAATGATATTTATTGCCTGATTCTACTGGGGCTTTACCAGCTCAAGTTTATGCGAACCCCTGCTCATGCTGCTATCAACGAAACTGTCTCGCTCACACGTTTATTAAAGAAAAACTGGGCCAGCAAACTGGTTAATGCCGTATTGCGCCGGGCGCAACGCGAAGAAGGCTCACTGGAGGTGGCAATACAAGCTGACAATAGCGCGCGTTATTCTCACCCGCGCTGGTTAATTGATGCCTTGCAAAAAGACTGGCCAGATTCGTTTGAGCTTATATTGGATCAGAATAATCAGCAGGCCCCAATGACATTGCGAGTAAATACTGGCGCTACCAGCAGGCAAAATTATCTGGAGCTATTACAGCAAGCCGGTATTGCTGCCAGCACTGGTAAGCACAGTAAAACATCCCTTATTCTTGAAAGTCCGGTCGATGTAAGCGAGTTACCCGGCTTTTTCGATGGCATGGTCAGCGTTCAGGATGAAGCATCGCAGATGTCAGCTTCCCTCTTGGCCCCCGCAGCTGGCGCCAGAGTGCTTGATGCCTGTGCTGCGCCAGGCGGTAAAACCTGTGCGCTACTTGAATACCAGTCAGGCAATCTTGAGTTGATCGCTTTGGACAACAGTGAGCAACGTTTGCAGCGCGTCAATGACAACCTGGATCGCCTGAACCTTGAGGCTTCCGTCATTTGTGCAGATGCTATTGATACCAACAGCTGGTGGGATGGCAAACCTTTTGATGCCATCCTGCTGGATGCTCCCTGCTCTGGTACCGGAGTTATCCGTCGCCATCCGGATATCAAGTTGTTGCGCCAGGAAACCGATATTGAGCGGCTAATACAAATTCAGCATCAGTTACTGGATACCTTGTGGCCATGCCTGAAACCGGAAGGAAAATTACTTTATTCCACCTGCTCCGTCTTGCGTAGGGAAAATGAACTCAATATAGAAGCGTTTATCGCCAGAACAGGCAATGCCAGAGCCGTTTCGCTGGATAAGCAGCAGCCAAACAATTGCCACTTCGGTATACAGTTTTTGCCCGGAACCGATAAGCTCGACGGTTTTTACTATGCTTTACTCGAAAAATATTAAACAATTGCGCCCCTTCATTGTTCATAAGGACAATTCAGCCATTTGTGCTAATTGTCTATAATCATTCAGACTACTCATCTGAAGTCGGCAGGAGCTTTCACCACTCATGAAAATAATAATACTTGGCGCCAATAAGGTAGGAGCAGCGCTGGCCGAAAACCTTGCCAAGGAAGCCAATGACATTACTGTCGTTGATCCCAATTCGGTCAAACTCAGAGAATTAAAAGACCGTCTCGATATCGCCACTGTCGAAGGCCAGGTATCTTATCCGGAGGTGCTTGATAGTGCCGGAGCTCGTGATGCCGATATGCTCATCGCAATTACCGACAGTGATGAAGTGAATTTGATAGCCTGCCAGATTGCCTATTCCCTGTTTCGCACACCTAAAAAGATTTGCCGCTTGCGTTCCAATTCCTATGTGGCTGAACCCAAACTTTTCAGCACGGAAGCCATCCCCATTGATGTAGTAATCAGCCCGGAGCAGGAGGTTTCTCTATACATCCAGAAGTTAATAGACCTTCCCGGAGCCCTGCAGGTACTCGATTTTTCAGATGGCCTGGTGCAACTGGTTGGCGTAAAGGCTACTCAGGGTGGCCTTCTGATCAATCAGGAAATCTCAGCTCTGCGCGAACATATGCCCAATGTAGATACCCGAGTAGCAGCTATTTTTCGCCGCAACCGCCCTATTATTCCAGCTGGTGATACGATAATCGAGGAAGGCGACGAGGTTTTCTTTATTGCCGCACGGGAAAATATTCGTGATGTGATGAGCGAACTGAGACGCGTGGACAAGCCTTACAAGAAAATCATGATTGCCGGAGGCGGGAATATCGGCGAACGTCTGGCGGCGCTGCTGGAAAAAAGCTATCGGGTCAAAGTAATTGAAACGAATTACGAGCGTTGCAAGGACCTGACCGAAAAGCTCAAATCCACCACCGTCCTGCATGGCGATGCCTCGGATATGGAAATGCTGGTTGGAGAAAATATTGAGGATACCGATATCTTCCTGGCACTGACCAATAACGATGATGCCAACATTATGTCCTCTTTGCTGGCCAAGCGTATGGGGGCAGGTCGCGTTATGACATTAATTGCCAACCCGGCCTACGTGGACCTAATCCAGAGTGGTGAAATTGATATTGCGATTTCTCCTCAACAGGCCACTATTGGTAGCCTGTTGACCCATGTACGCAGAGGCGATGTGGTGAATGTTTATTCCCTGCGTCGTGGCGCTGCTGAAGCCATGGAGGCTATCGCACATGGAGATAAACACACCTCAAAAGTGGTGGGCAAGCAAATTGAAGATATCGATTTGCCCGAAGGAACCACTATCGGCGCAATCGTCAGGGACAACAAGGTCTTTATTGCCCATGATGATATTGTTATTGAAACCGATGACCATGTAATTATGTTCCTGGTTGATAAAAAACGAATTTCCGAACTGGAGCGCTTATTCCAGGTCGGATTGACGTTTTTTTAACAGGCAGAAAATACACTGAATACTCAAGAAATCAGGGTGTAATACGGAAATACAATGAATCTGCCGGTTATTTTTCGCATTTTAGGTGTGCTGCTGATGATCTTCAGTTGCGCCCAGATTCCACCTCTGCTGGTGTCCTGGTATTACGATGACGGTGTCATCTTATCCTTCCTGACAACATTTTTTGTCACCCTGCTTTCCGGTTTTGTGCTGTGGGCACCGGTGATGCACAATCATAAAGAGCTCAAGACGCGAGACTGCTTTCTCGTAGTCACCCTGTTCTGGACCGTGCTTGGGTCGTTCGGTAGCTTTCCTTTTATATTTACAGAATCCCTGCAAATGTCAGTCACTGATTCTTTTTTCGAATCCATATCGGGACTTACCACTACCGGTGCTACTGTCCTATCTGGTCTTGACCAGCTGCCCCGTTCTATTTTGTATTACCGCCAGCAGCTTCAATGGCTTGGCGGTATGGGCATTATCGCCATTGCTGTCGCCATCCTGCCTATGCTTGGCATAGGCGGAATGCAGTTATATCGCGCGGAAAGCCCTGGGCCGGTCAAGGACAACAAGTTGCTGCCCCGCGTAACCGAAACGGCCAAAGCGCTTCTACTTATATATATTAGCCTAACCATGCTTTGTGCTCTGGCGTACTTCTTTGCAGGAATGACACTTTTCGACGCAATTGGCCACAGTTTCGCGACAATTGCCATCGGGGGCTTCTCAACTCACGATACCAGTATTGCCTTTTTTGATAGTGCTGTTATTGAAATGATTGCGACAGTATTCATGCTTGTTTCCGGAGTGAATTTTGCCCTGCACTTTTTTGCCTGGGAACACAAAAGTATCAAGCATTACTTTGATGATTCCGAATTCAGGTTCTATATTGGCATGTTGTTGGTAATTGCCCTTATCTCAGTCCCCTTTCTGTATTTTTCCGGAACCTATGGCTTCGAGGATGCCTTTTTCAAAGGGATATTTGAAGTAGTCTCCATTACAACTACTACCGGGTTCAGCACCGCGGATTTCAGTTCCTGGCCAACCTTCCTGCCCTTTTTATTGTTTTATATGGCCATTATTGGGTGTTGCGCGGGATCTACCGGCGGCGGTATGAAGGTGATTCGGGTATTACTCATTATCAAGCAGGGTTTCAGGGAAATTGAGAAACTTATTCATCCAAATGCGGTAATTCCAATCAAGTTAGGCAACCAGCGTGTTCCGGAACGGGTGATAGAATCCGTCTGGGGTTTTTTCTCCGTTTATGTAATGGCTTACATGGTGATGCTGCTGGCACTTCTTGCCGTCGATCTCGATATTACGACAGCCTTTACTGCCGTGGGTGCCAGCATTAATAACCTGGGGCCAGGACTCGGCGGTGTTGCGGAAAATTATGGCAGCGTTCCGGTTGCAGCGAAGTGGATCCTTTGTCTGGGTATGTTACTGGGAAGACTTGAGGTCTTCACACTGCTGGTATTACTTTCACCCCACTTCTGGCGCAATTAATTTTTCATCATTATTTCAGCCAGCAGCTTTTTTCATTTGATTGCACAAAATTTCCCATACTTTAACTGGCTGAAAGGAATCCATACAGGCTGACATGGCGCTTGCCTGGCCATGAAACTTACAACTTCTTTTATAGCAGGGACTACAGGGAAAATTTGGATTTTCAGCATCAAGGTGTTGCTGTCCAGAGCCATGGGTTCCTATAAGCTCAACACTGGTCGGCCCATACATGGTCACTGACGGAGTTCCGGTAATTGCTGTCAAATGTGCCAGACCTGTATCACAACAAACCGCACCGTCTGCTTTGCTGATAATCCCGCCAAGTTCTGATAATGACATTCTGGGCAAGGCATAGGCATTGTCATGTTTCGAAGCAATCTGTTCAGCTCTTGCAAGTTCTTCACTATTTCCCCCGGGTAAAACAACATTATAGTTTTCTTCTTTTGCCAAGCCGATTAATTCAAACCAGAACTTTTCTGGCCACAATTTTGTTGTCCAGCTGGCATTATGTACCAGGAATAGAAAAGGGGATTCAAATGGCAGTGTTGGGCATTTAAACGCGTCCAGCTTGATTCCATAATTGACAGCCGTATCCGGAATTTTATAACCCAGAGCGTTGGCAAAAAGTTCCCGCTGCCTTGCAATAGCATGCTGATTTTTTTCTATAAAATGCCTGTATTTATAAGCTATAAATGCTGGCTGCTCTGCAACACTGGCGCTATCCATTCCATGTACATGGCCTTTACGAAGTAGACTTATAAAAGCACTTTTTACATTATTCTGTGCGTCAATTATCACATCATATTCGTTTATATTTAAATCATTCCAAAACCTTGAGAACTCTCTTTTTTTCCAGGATGATCTGAAATTCTTTTTCCAGCGTCTATGGGCACTGGTATAGATATTTTTTACAGCAGGATGCCAGGAAGGGACTTCTGCAAAAGCTTCATCAACTACCCAGTCAAATTCAACGCCTGAGTATTGCTCACTAGCATCCGTCAAGGCCGGGAGGGCATGCATCAAATCGCCCATGGAGGTCAGCTTGATAACAAGTACACGCTTAATGATAGCTTGGCCTCTTTGAAGTCATTTGAAAAATTTATTCTGCTTTAAATCACTTTTTACTTGAAATGAATAAGCGTTTTCAGGATATCATTTTTTTAAGCTTGGCTGTCCAGCCATGACGTCGACCATGTTTATTAGCGGCTTTTTCATCTTCGACAAAATTTATCTGGATGGACTGTCTGGTTCCTTCGAAAGCCGGGTAACCATGCCAACAATTTTCAGTCACCTTAAATGCAATCATGGCTCCAGCATCCGGTGTAATCTCAGTGACATAATCATCCATGTTTTCGCTCCCCAGAACGCGCAGTTTTCCGCTTGCGGCTGTCCACGGTTCATTGAAGTAAATCAGAATTGTGGCGATTTTGGATTTTGAATCTGTATGAATACGACCATCCTTTGCCCTGGAAACTCCGCGCAGCGTAATCACCATCGGTCTTTCCCGCAAATCCAGCTGCAGCTTTTCTGAAATTATATCCCGGAAGGCGCTGCCATTAAGCTCATCCAGTAATTCATTGAATCGCGCTCCCGGATTTACTTCACTCAGTGCAAAGCTCCCACCTGATGTTATCTTCGGAAAGTCATGCAAAACCTCTTCGACAAATTCATCGGAAACAGAGCGCTCAACAGTAAAGTAGGGGTAGGGCGCATCATTGATTTTGGCAGCAGAGACTGCTTTAAGATCTAATAATCTGCTCATATATATTCTCTTTTAGCTGAATGCCAAATTATTCCGTTTGTCGGCTATTGGTTCAATCACTATTGGCAAACATAAATCAGTAAGGTCTTTTAATACCTGGCGGCAACCGTTTAAAACGTTTGTATTCCCATTGATACTGCTCAGGAAACTCATTAACTATATTTTCAACGCTGGTGTTAAGGCCAATTAATGACTGTTGTATATGCTCGGCATATATTCTTTCGTCAGGCTCTCTGAATATAATCTTCCAGCCTGCTTTGTTGCCTTGCCTTACCCTCACGGCGCAACCGACTACTGCTCTGGCTCCGGTTTTTTCTAACAGCCGAGAGACGAGCGACATGGTTAGTACCTGCTTGCCATAAAAAGGGGCGTAGTCACCTCCAGTTTCGGGAGGAACTTGATCGGGCAAGATCCCGACTATCTCACCACTTTTAAGCGCTTTTAGCAGCATTGCGACACCGCGGATGTCAGTGGCAACCATTTTCGCGCCTACTCTGCTGCGTGCTGAATATATTATTCTATTCAGTCCTTCGCTCTTGGGTGCCTGATACAACTGACTACTTTGTCCACAACCACAGGTGTTCAAGTACAGGCCAAAAACTTCCCAGTTTCCAAGATGAGGAGCTAACACCACGGTGCCTTTTCCGGCGCCCTGGGCACGCTGTAGCAATTCCAGCCCTTCTACTTCAAAAATATGATCCATTATTTTATCAGCAGGCCATATCCAGGCAGCGCCACATTCTGTAATAGTCTGAAATGTATTTATTATACTGGCTTTAGCAAGAAGCATGCGCTTACTTTCGTTAAGTTCAGAAAAGCATAACGCCAGGTTAATGCGCGTGGTTTCAACCATTCGTGACGAAAACAACCAGCTGACTTTACCAATAAATGCGCCAAGATTCCTCGCCAGCCCCAAAGGCAGGAGTGACAGGCTGCGCAGGATGAATACCAGGATTAATGTTTTCAAATGTCAGGGTCCGAAAGTGTATTCATTTCATAGTATTTACATCGATCAGAATACAGTTAATTCTCGCTATCAAGGCAGGTTTTTAGCATAATTAGCGCTTTTTGAATCTAGCGCAATTTTATCTGAATTTACTACCTTCAGGAGCCATTTTTGAATAATTCGGCACCCATTGATGTGTCAACATTTCAGGGACTCATCCTAGCCCTCCAGCAATTTTGGGCAGATCACGGCTGTGTCATTATCCAGCCTCTGGATATCGAAGTTGGCGCGGGAACCTTTCATCCGGCTACTTTCCTGCGTGCTATTGGTCCGGAAAGCTGGAATAGCGCCTATCTGCAACCTTGCAGAAGGCCCACTGACAGTCGCTATGGAGAAAACCCCATGCGCCTTCAGCATTATTATCAATTTCAGGTAATATTAAAGCCTTCCCCTGACAACATACAGGATTTGTATCTAAAATCTCTTAAATACCTGGGTATTGACTCTAAAGTTCACGATATTCGTTTTGTTGAGGATAACTGGGAGTCCCCCACATTAGGCGCCTGGGGTCTCGGTTGGGAAGTCTGGCTCAACGGCATGGAAGTAACACAATTTACCTATTTTCAACAGGTGGGCGGCCTGGAGTGTTTCCCGGTAAGCGGAGAAATCACTTACGGTATTGAAAGAATAGCCATGTATTTACAGGGCGTAGACAGTATTTTTGATATTGTATGGGCAGAAACGCCCAATGGAACCGTGACCTATGGTGATGTTTTTCATCAGAATGAAGTGGAAATGTCCGGCTACAATTTTGAGTTCGCCAATGTAGATAATCTGTTCAAGGGCTTCGACGACAGTGAAACCCAGTGTCAGTATTTGATCGATAACAAGCTGGTTTTACCTGCTTATGAAATGGTTCTCAAAGCTTCCCATTATTTCAATTTGCTTGATGCCAGATCGGCCATTTCAGTCACAGAACGGCAGCGTTACATATTAAGAGTACGCACTCTGGCTCGCAGTGTTGCGCAGGCCTATTTCGACTCCCGTGCCAGGCTCGGATTTCCACTCGCCCCCGATGAGTTAAGGCAAAACGCACTAAAAGATTTCAATGAGAAGCTGAAAACATAATGAACTATCAGGATTTACTCATAGAAATAGGTACCGAAGAACTACCGCCCAAGGCGTTGTTTTCGCTGTCAAAATCATTCCAGCAGGAAATTGAGAAAGGGCTGAAAAAACACAATCTAGCGTTTGTTCAAGGTGCTACCTATGCAACACCCAGACGACTGGCTGTGCTGGTAAAAGACCTTCAAGCCATGCAGGATGATGTAACCATCGAACGTTTTGGGCCGGCAATTAAGGCGGCATTTGATGAAGAGGGTAACCCCAGCAAAGCCGCTGAAGGATTCGCCAGATCATGTGGTGTAGAGGTATCCCAATTAACAGAAAATGATGATGGCAAGGTCAGCAAACTTTATTTCAAAACAGCGAGAGCAGGGGAGCCTATCCACAAACTACTCCCTGAAATCATTAACGAAGCTCTGTCGGCACTACCTATTCCCAAACGCATGCGCTGGGGTAGCTCAAGAAATGAATTTGTAAGACCGGTGCACTGGGCCGTTGTACTTTTTGGCAGCGAAATTATTCCAGCCTCTATTCTTGGCATCGAGTCGAGTAATATTACTCGCGGCCACCGCTTTCACCATCCTGAAAACCTGACACTTGCTGCGCCAGGTGATTACGAGAAATTATTATCAGAGACCGGTTTTGTCATTCCTGATTTTAATGCCAGAAAAGAGATGATTCGTAACCAGATCCAGGCCCAGGCAAAAACCATCAATGCTCGTGTTGTTATCGATGAAGATTTACTTAACGAGGTAACTGCACTGGTTGAATGGCCTGTTGCCTTAATCGGCAGTTTTGATGAACGTTTTTTGTCTGTGCCTAAAGAGGCTCTGGTCTCATCTATGAAGAAACACCAGAAATGCTTTTATCTGGAAGATGAGAACGGCAATATCAAACCCAATTTTATTACCGTAAGCAATATTCAAAGTGTGGATCCTGATGTGGTCATCAATGGTAATGAAAGGGTTATCAGACCTCGCCTTGCCGATGCAGATTTCTTTTTTGAGCAGGACAAAAAGTTTAGCCTGGCATCCAGAACAGATAAACTGAAAACAGTTATTTTTGAACAGACCCTTGGCACTCTCTTTGATAAAGCACAGCGTGTTGCCAATCTCGGCTCCTATATTGCTAACGCCATGGGTGCTGATCAGGCCAGTGTTGTCAAGGCTGCCGAAATTGCTAAATGCGACCTGTTAACCGGAATGGTAGGTGAGTTTGCCGATCTTCAGGGCATCATGGGTTACTACTATGCCAGCCATGATGGTGAAACAGAAGAAGTCGCCATGGCAATGAATGAACAATATATGCCCCGTTTCGCCGGTGATGATTTACCTGTTTCTAAAACAGGCATGATTCTGGCTCTGGCTGAACGTCTTGATACTATCGTAGGTCTTTTTGGAATTGGACAGCCACCCACTGGCTCAAAGGATCCCTATGCACTTAGACGTGCAGCCCTTGGTATTCTGCGAATCATTGTAGAAAAGAAACTCGATCTGGATTTGTCTTTGTGTATTACTAAGGCTATTGATCAATATTCAGTTTTAACTGTTACTGACGGCTTACATGATTCTGTTCAGGATTTTATTTTCGAAAGATTTCGTGCCTGGTATTCAGATGAGGGGGTTCCTGCAAACATTTTTCAATCTGTTTATGCTGTCAGACCAACAGCTCCATTGGACTTTGACCTTCGAATTAAAGCTGTTAAACAGTTTTCAATGTTAGAGGAATCAGCTGCACTTTCCATGGCCAACAAACGTGTCTCCAATATCCTCTCCAAACTTGCTCTACAACCTTCTTTGGAGCTTGATAACAAGTTATTAACTGAACCCGCAGAACAACGCCTTGCTGCAAAACTCAGTGAATTATTAGTAGAAGTTGAACCCTTGTTGGCAAGCCAGAATTACACTAATGCCTTGTCTTCCATGGCAAATTTACAAAAGGAAGTCGATGATTTTTTCGATCAGGTTATGGTCAATACTGATGATGAGCAGGTAAGAAATAATCGTCAATCGCTGTTACAACAGTTACGCCATTTGTTTCTACAAATTGCTGACATTTCCTTTTTGCAAAACACATAATTGATAATATTTGCATGAGCACCAATCTTATAATTCTTGATCGTGATGGAGTTATTAATTATGACTCTGATAGCTATATCAAGAATGAAGATGAATGGATTGCACTTCCAGGCAGTATAGAAGCAATCTGTCATCTTACTAAAGCCGGCTTTACTGTCTGTGTCGCGACCAATCAATCAGGACTGGCCAGAGGTTTGTTTAATGAATTTGATCTGGCAAGAATGCATGAATTTATGCGCACACAAGTGGAAGAGCAGGGTGGAAAAATAGAGGCTATTTTTTATTGCCCTCATGGACCTGATGATGGTTGTGAATGTCGCAAACCAGCAACAGGCATGTTAAAACAGATTGAAAAACAATTTTCACAATCCGTACAAAATGCTTGGTTTATAGGTGACACTGAAAAAGATATAGATGCTGCTTTGGCAAAACAATGCAAGCCCATTCTGGTTTTAACCGGAAAAGGCTCTTTAACGAAATCAACTATAAATCCGGCCAAGCTTTCCGACGTTCCTGTTTTTGATGATCTTTTTGCTGCGGCAATGTTTGTCATAGCAGACTCAGGCTTGCAAAGCTGTCACGCTCTTTAATATGCAATACATCCGCTCTCTTTTATTCTACTTTTTTTATATAGCCGCTTTGGTCCCCCATGCTCTAATTTGTATTATTATTGGCGGTCTACTGCCAATAAAGGCTCGCTACAATTATTTTCTATTATGGAATGCTTTTATACTTTGGTGGCTAAAACTCTCCTGTAATATCAAATACCAGATTAGTGGCCTGCAAAACATTCCATCTGAACCCTTTGTTTTATTGTCCAATCACCAGAGTCCCTGGGAGACGCTTTTCTATTACTGGACCTTCAGGCCAATTTGCGCCACCTTGAAGAAAGAACTACTTATGATTCCTTTTTTTGGCTGGGCGTTGAAGCTTTTACATCCCATAGCGATTGATCGAAGTAAAAAGGGGAGGGCTCTGCAGCAAGTGTTGGATCAGGGTAAAGAGAAAATGGATAACGGGATTTCTGTCCTTATTTTTCCGGAAGGCACACGTGTGGCACCTGGTATAGAAAAAAAATATTCTGCCGGCGGAGTGCAATTGGCAATTTCTTCTGGCAGAAAAATTTTACCCATAGCCCATAATGCAGGGGTCTGCTGGCCAGCGCACAAAATATTAAAAAATCCTGGCACTATTCAAGTAGTTATTGGCGAGCCAATAGATCCAACAGGGAGAAACCCCAAAGAACTTATTGGTGAAATAGAAACATGGATTCGCAATGCCATCTAATACTATTCAGATAATCGCCTGAATTCCGGCTTTTTCCTTACTACCTTTACAACGTTTACAGCCGATATTTGTAACAAGCCATTACTGGCTTATAAAGATTTCAGCCAGTCCTAAACGTCCAGGTTTGCCACATTCAACGCATTTGACTCGATAAATTCACGTCTTGGTTCGACATGATCACCCATCAATGTTGAAAATAGCTGATCTGCACCCATCGCATCATCGATAGTAACCCTCAACATGCGGCGGAAATCGGGATCCATAGTGGTTTCCCAGAGCTGGCCCGGATTCATTTCACCGAGACCCTTATAGCGCTGCAGGTATATTCCCTTCATAGCCTCTTTCATCAACCAGTCAAGGGCTTCCCGAAAATTCTGAACCGGAAGAGTTTTCTCTCCGCGTTTTACATAAGCACCTTCTTCAAACAGTCCGGAGAGTGTTTCTCGTAAAGTGGTAATGTCTTTATATTCCTGGGATTTAAATAATTCCGGACGCAATGTTGTTTTGCGTGAAATACCATGAATTATCGACTTTACCATGGGCGCGTAAATTTGCTCTTCCTCGTCATATATAACGCTAAATAGATAGGTTGCACTGGTATGACTGATTTTTGCAACGGCGGCTTCAATCGCTTTAGTCCAGCTTTCGACTTTATCCTTATCTGCCATATCTTCAAAGGTTAATGCTGGCTGGTTCATCAGCTCATCCATCACTTCACCCGGGTACTGATGTGACAACCTTTTTATAATTGAACGAACGTTTCTATATTCGTTCACTATAGATTCAAGCGCATTACTGCTGATACCCGGCGCATCAGCATTTACATGTAAACTCGCCCCTTCCAGAGCATTCTGGGTCTGGAACAGAGCCAGCTCATCCTCGTCCTTAAGATACTGTTCCTGTTTGCCCTTACGAATTTTAAACAGCGGTGGCTGGGCTATGAAAATATGCCCCCTTTCTACCAACTCGCGCATTTGTCTAAAGAAAAAAGTCAGCAGCAGGGTGCGGATATGTGAACCATCAACATCGGCATCGGTCATGATGATAATGCTGTGATAACGGAGTCTATCTGGATCAAACTCTTCTGTTCCGATGCCACAGCCGAGTGCTTTAATCAGTGTCCCGATTTCAGCTGAGCTTAACATTTTGTCAAAACGAGCTTTCTCTACATTCAGAATCTTGCCTTTGAGAGGCAGAATAGCCTGATTTTTGCGATTACGGCCCTGTTTTGCCGAGCCACCCGCGGAATCACCCTCCACAATATATATTTCTGAAAGTGCGGGGTCTTTTTCCTGACAATCTGCCAGTTTTCCTGGCAAGCCTGCCACATCGAGGGCCCCTTTACGTCGGGTCATTTCCCTGGCTTTTCGGGCAGCTTCCCTTGCTCTGGCAGCATCCAGCATCTTATTAACAATACTTTTAGCTTCCAGGGGGTTTTCCATCAGGTAGTCAGAAAACTGACGTCCCATTTCCTGTTCTACCGCTGTTTTTACTTCAGAAGACACCAGCTTATCTTTGGTCTGGGAAGAAAACTTGGGATCAGGAACTTTCACAGAAATTATCGCAGTAAGGCCTTCTCTGGCGTCATCACCAGAAGTGGGCACTTCCTTACCTTTTTTGTTTTCCAGCTCTTTATCAATATACCCTTTTAAGACCCGGGTGAGCGCGCCACGAAATCCGGCCAGGTGAGTACCGCCATCTCTTTGGGGAATATTATTGGTATAGGCATAAATACTTTCCTGATAACCATCATTCCACTGCAAGGCAACCTCAATACCAATGTCATCCTGCTCAGTGGAGAAATGAAAGGTTTTATTGATAGTGGATTTGTTCTGGTTTAAATAATCAACAAACGCTTTCAAGCCACCTTCGTACTTAAAAGTCTCGGTTTTGTCAGTACGTTCATCGCTTAACTCAATGGCAATGCCGGCATTAAGATAGGCGAGTTCACGCAGCTTTTTAGCCAGAATGGGGTATTCAAATTCAATATTTGTAAATGTATCGACAGAAGGCTTGAAATGGCAGAGTGTGCCTGATTTTTCGGTCTTTCCGGTTACCTTCAGCGGCTCTTCCGGAACCCCGTGATGATAGGTCTGCTCGAAAGTTTCACCATTGCGATGAATGGTAAGCTTTAAATAGGAGGACAGCGCATTAACCACAGAGACACCCACACCATGTAGTCCGCCACTGACTTTATAGCTGTTATCGTCAAATTTTCCACCGGCGTGCAACACTGTCATGATGACTTCGGCAGCTGAAACCCCTTCTTCATGTATTTCTGTTGGAATACCGCGCCCGTTATCAGACACACTCACGGTCTCATCGCTATGAATAATGACTTTTATCAGGTCGCAGTGACCAGCAAGGGCTTCGTCTATTGAGTTGTCCACCAACTCAAAAACCATATGATGCAAGCCGGTTCCATCATCGGTATCCCCGATATACATGCCTGGTCGTTTCCTGACTGCATCAAGTCCTTTCAGGACCTTGATGCTTGAGGAATCATAGGTGTCATTTCCTGCCATTGTAATGCTATCCTCTAAACATTTAAGCGATTGATTTATAAGCACTAATTGTCAATCTTTTATCTTCTTTGCCGCCTGTGCAAAAGGCTCTTACACAGGGCTAATTATACCATGTTTCACGTGAAACAGCTTACAATCATTGGTATCAAAATTACTGTTTTTTATGGTATCAAGCAACACTTCCTGTTCGGTTCCAGTAATAAAGACCTGACCGCCAAGCTCACTTAATAATCTGCAAACCCTACCTCGATTTTCCTTGTCCAGCTCGGCAGGGAGATCATCGATCAAGTAGAGGCATTGCAGCCCGGACTCTCGAACAAGAAAAGCACCCTGAGCCAACTTCATCGCACTGACCACCAGTTTCTGCTGGCCTCGCGACAGAATGTCGCATGCATTTTCTGAGCCTAGCCTGATTTTTAGATCAGCCCGCTGTGGCCCGGCGATAGTATGACCAAAAGCAAAGTCCCGCTTCAGCCCCCGCTCAAGGACGGAAAGAATGTCTTCGTCATGATTCCAGCCCCTGGTATAGCGAAAACTGAGGTCTTCCAGGTGAATCAGGTTAGCAAGGATGCTCTCAAGAAAGGGCAAAAAAAGCGTAAGATAGTCATCACGGAATTGGTCTATGATGTTGGCATAGCGCACAAACTCCTGGGTCCAGGGAGTAATTTCTGAAGCGGGAGCTTTGCGCTTTAAGAGGATGTTGCGGTTTTGAAGGCAGCGCTTGAATTCTCTCCAATGATTATGAAACTGATGTTTCACGTGGAACACCCCCCAGTCGATATACTGCCTTCTCGTTTTTGGCCCGCCTTCAAGTAACTTAAACGCCTCGGCATTGAGGAGTTGCAAGGGGAGATGTTTCGCAAGTTCGGCAGAGGATTGGGCTTTATCTCCTCTCAATCTGATCTGAGGAGGTGCATCAAGACTTCTGGAGACACCCAATGTAAGCCCATCTGATAACTCTCCAAACACCGAGCAGCTTCGTGAACCTTGCTGAATCAAAGGGGTTTGCTGGGTATTACGAAAAGAACGTCCAAGCCCAAGAAAATAGATAGCCTCAAGGATACTGGATTTACCACTGCCGTTTTGACCACATATAAGATTTACACCAGGAACAGGGTTAAGTGTTTCCTGGTGAAGATTTCGGAAGGTATTTACTTGCAGCTTTTGAATGCTGGGCATTTTGCACCCTGCAGCGAGGATCGGGGTGGGTTTTTGCCCACTAGAGCCTCATGGGCATAACCACATAAGTGGCACTGCTATCATCGGAAGACTGTAACAGGGCGCTACTATTCGGATCCGATACTATTATTTGAACATTATCTGTATCAAGCACACTGAGTACATCCACCAGATAAACCACATTAAAACCAATTTCTACAGAGTCACCCTTGTACTCCACAGGAACCGTTTCCTCAGCTTCTTCTTGCTCAGGATTATTGGCAATAATCTTTAGCTCATCATTCGATAGAATCAGACGTATGCCTCTGAATTTTTCATTAGACAGAATTGCAGTTCGGTTAAGTGAATCCCGCAATTGCTCCCGGCCTGCGATGACGTTCTTATCGCCACCTTTTGGAAGAACGCGGTTATAGTCTGGAAATTTACCATCAACAAGTTTGGAGGTGAAAGTGAAGTTAGCCATTGTGGCGCGAATATGATTGGTCCCAATGACCACGTTTATATCTTCATCTTCGCCATCCGAAAGCAGTCGACTTAGCTCCAACACCCCCTTACGAGGAATAATGACACCCGTCGTTTCGCTGACATCTGATTTCATGCCTTCAGTCTGCATCGCCAGGCGATGCCCATCAGTTGCGACTACACGGAGATAGTCAGGGCTCACTTCGATTAACATGCCATTGAGATAATAACGCACATCCTGCTGCGCCATAGCAAAACTGGTATTGTGAAGCATGGCTTTTAGCAAAGCTTTCGATGCAGAAAACTCCAGCGTTCCTGAAGACTCTTCAACGCCAGGAAAATCTGTAGCAGGCAAGGTGGAAAGAGAGAAGCGGCTTCGACCCGACTGAATTTTTAATTTATCGTTATCCAGCTCAAATTTCAGCGTGGCACTATCCGGTAAGGATTTGCAGATATCCATCAATTTTCTGGCGGGAACAGTAATATCACCATCACTTTTTCCAGAATCAACTTCCACACTGCCCATTAACTCAACTTCCAGGTCTGTTCCCGTGAATGAAAGCTGATTGTTGTCGAGAGACAGCAGGACATTGGACAAGACCGGCAATGTCTGCCTTCTCTCTACCACTCCGGTGACCAGCTGCAGGGGTTTGATCAATGCTTCACGGGAAATTTCAAATTGCATGGCTTTAACTAATCCTTTGATTTTTATATGTTTTTAGCTTGATAGCGAGCGTAAAAGGTTCTGATAATCCTCATTAATATCGGAGGACGATTTACGCAAATCGTTAATGGTACGACAGGCATGCATTACCGTTGTATGATCCCTGCCACCGTACATATTGCCAATTTCAGGCAAACTGTGGTTTGTCAGCTCTTTTGACAAGCACATAGCTACCTGGCGTGGACGGGCAACGGAGCGGGTACGTCTTTTCGAAATCATATCTGCCATTTTTATCTTGTAGTATTCGGCGACAGTGCGTTGAATATTGTCAACGCTGATCAGCTTGTTCTGTATCGCCAATAAGTCTTTTAGCGCATCTTTTATAAGAGGAATAGTAATTTCAGATCCCATGAAGCGGGTATGTGCTATTACCTTCTTTAATGCCCCTTCAAGTTCTCGTACATTGGAACGAAGTTTTTGTGCCATAAACATGGCTTCTTCATTAGCCAGGTAAACCTGTTCCTGGTTAGCCTTGTTAATCAGGATTGCCGCCCTGGTTTCCAGCTCCGGAGGCTCGACGGCTACGGATAAACCCCAGCCAAACCGGGACTTGAGCCTTTCTTCTAAGCCATTGATTTCACTATGGTATTTGTCGCAAGTCATGATGATCTGTCGACCACCTTCAAAAATAGCGTTAAAGGTATGGAAAAATTCTTCCTGTGAACGCTCCTTGTTGGCAAAAAACTGGATGTCATCAATAAGCAGGGCATCTACGGAGTGATAATAACGCTTGAACTCATTGATTGCATTTAATTGCAGTGCTGAAACCATGCTGCCAACAAAGGTTTGTGAATGCAGGTATACGACATTGGCATTCGGGTTCTGTTCCATCAGATGATTACCTATGGCATGCATCAAATGTGTTTTACCAAGCCCCACGCCGCCATAGATAAACAGTGGGTTGTAAGCGCCACCTGGATTATCCGCTACTTGAGCGGCTGCCGCTCTGGCAATCTGGTTTGATTTACCTTCAATAAAGTTATTAAAAGTATAGTTTTTGTTAAGTTCACCTTTATAGCGCTGATGTCTGTTTTTGCTACCCATAGACGGGATCGATATATTAGCCCTGGCAACAGAATGGGAGGACCTGCTATCAATGGCCTCCTCGGCCTGATCAGTAAATAGTCCTGGAGAGCCTCTATCATCTATTATTCCCGACTTTGCAGGGTTTTCGAATCTGGACTGGTGATGGTTTTGCTGCTCGTCGCGCAAGCGCGAATTGAATGCAGAAAAACGCTTATCAGAGTCCTGGGAACCAGATTCAAGAGAATTGTTGAGATCCGCAGTGCTTAATGCCTGATCCAGAGAAATATGGTCAGGAAGCTTTTCGGCGCTGGCGATTTCCAGAATGACATGAACTGGTGAAATTGGTTCATTATTACTTTTATTGTTTTGCTGCAGATCTTTTTGAACAATTTCCTTGATACGCTCCAGGAAGTGCTCTTTTACCCACTCCAGAATAAATTTATTTGGGGCAAGCAGATACAGCGTATCATCGCCATCTATAAAGCGTAACGGTCTGATCCAGGTATTAAATTGTTGAGAAGGAAGTTCGTTTTTTAGACAGTAAATACATTTCTGCCAGCTGGCAACAATCACGATTGGCACGACTCCGTTTTTTTTATTGTTGGTTGTCAATTTATTAATTAATTCTACCCACTGGCACCGTTGTTATCCACACAAAAACGCCTTTTTTTAATTTATTTCTTCTTGTTTTTTATTCATAATTATCATGTGGTTACATTATTTTTACTGATAATCATAGACTAAAAAAGAGGGTGGTTTTTGCACCTTGAACACGACAAGCTCTGTGTGCAATTTGTGGATAAGTTGTGGGTTATCAGAGGATGATTTTTCAGGTTAAAAAACATCCTGTTTCATAGCCACTGATGGGTCTCGTTATGTACGAAATAGAGGCTATATTGTTCGTTTCAGGATTCCAGGTTTTCAGATTTTTACAGGCACATTGTACAGAAAGCTAATCGTCGTTATTAACACCCTCAAAATTGCTTGATGCTGTGCAGAGTTGAAATTGCATTATGCAAGGAAACCCATTAGAATTCGCATCCCTTTTTTAGGGCTACCAACCAACGCTGCAACCTTGGGGTTTTGGCGGTAAAGCTAACAAATAAATTGTGCGACTTTTCCAGGAATTAAAATGAAAAGAACCTTTCAACCAAGCGTCATCAAACGCAAAAGAACTCATGGTTTCAGGTCCCGTATGGCTACCAAGGGCGGAAAACATGTACTGAACCGTCGACGAGCAAAAGGCCGAGCCAGACTGTCCGCTTGATATCGGGGCACCCCCTGTCCCGGGTAAATCAGCCCCAGCCAACGGGAGAAATGTCAGTGGTGAATCAGCGATTCCCCAAATCTTGTCGCCTGTTGGATTCCCAAGCTTACGAAAAAGTATTTAATAAGCCCGATGTCAGGGTTTCCAATAAATATTTTTTGATCCTGGGAAGATGGACAGAGTATGAACAGGCGCGAATGGGCGTAATCGTAGCCAAGAAAAATATTGCCCGGGCAAACCAGCGTAACCGCATCAAGCGTCTGCTTAGGGAAGTTTTCAGATTGAGAAAAAACGCATTAGCGCCAATCGATCTTGTAGTGATGACCAGAAAAGGGCTAGAAGACCTTGAAAACAGTGAATGCCTGATATACATCCATGATTTAATAAAAGAGATAGAAAAAAAGAAGCCTTCAATCTGAAAATATCTCATGGTTAAAATTCTTACTTCTCTTGCTCATTTTTACCAACGGTTTTTAAGTCCCCTGTTCGGGCCACATTGCCGTTTTTATCCCTCGTGTTCCAGTTATTTTATCCAGGCCGTAGAAACCCATGGCGCCGCGAAAGGTTTATGGCTGAGTTTGCGCAGAATTTCCCGGTGCCATCCTTTTAATGAGGGTGGAATAGACCTGGTGCCCGCAGGGGTGTGTTCACATTCCATTGGTTTACATGGCAGTCACAATGATTGTGAACGCGATGCAGAACTGAACAAATCTACCTCCAGTAAAAATTCTTCAACTAAGGAATCCCTACTCCACCATGGACATTAAACGTAATCTGATTCTGGTGGGACTGGCGGTTGTCAGTTACCTGATGTTACTGGCATGGAACGAGGATTATCCCCCGAACACTCCTTCTGCCTCGATTGAGGAAAGCCCATCTGCAGGCATTGCTGATTCCGGTGCAGGCCAGATTCCAGACTTGCCGCTGTCTGCCACGGCGTCAGAAACAAATGAAAACGATTTGCCTGATATCCCGGTTTCTGGAGAATTTGCCGCGATAGAAGCAGTTGAAACACCAAACCCAACTCAAATAATAACTATTAACACTCCAAAACAAATTGTCACTGTCGATCTTAAAGGTGGCGATATCGTCGGTCTGTCATTGCCGGACTTTCCCACCTCCATGGAAACACCGGACAACCCCTTCCCGCTGCTAAGGCAGGATTCAGGAATGGTTTATGTCGCTCAAAGTGGCCTTATTGGACGAGACGGTCCCGATGCCAGCCAACAGGGAAGGCCTTTATATAGGACGGCTCAAAGCGACTACACAATAACCAGTGATGAGCAGTATGTTGATCTGACTTTCACTGCTCAAGGTGGCATAGATATCACCAAACGTTTTGTTTTTTCTGTTGATGATTACCTGATTGGTGTGCAATACCTGGTTAACAATAGAAGCAATAGTTCCTGGCAGGGCAATATGTTCGGCCAGATTAAAAGAGACGATGCGGATGATCCAAGCCAGACTGGCGGATTCAGGGTTAACACCTATCTTGGCGCCGCTATATATACACCGGATGACCCCTATGTAAAATATGATTTCGAAGACATTGATGATGGGGTAGAGCCGCTTGAAACCAATGGCGGCTGGATTGCTTTCTCACAGCATTACTTTTTAGGTAGCTGGATTCCCAATGCGGATACCAACAATACCTATACCATGCGGCGCAATAATCAGGGTCAGTACCTGCTTACCTTCGTCAATCCGCCAATTACAGTAGCGCCTGGACAATCTGGCAGCATAGAAGCAGGATTTTGGGCCGGGCCAAAAGATCAATACCGTCTGGATGAAATCTCACCCAGCCTGGGTCTGACAATTGACTATGGTTTGTTTTATTTTATTGCTTCACCGATATTCTGGCTGCTTACACAAATCAATGATCTTGTTGGCAACTACGGTCTTTCCATTTTGCTGCTTACCCTGGTGATAAAAATAATTCTTTATCCCTTATCAGCAAAAAGTCTCAAATCTATGGCCAAGATGAGACGCCTGGCTCCAAAAATTAATGATCTGAAAGATCGCTATGGCGATGACAAACAGAAATTCATGCAGGCACAAATGGAGTTGTGGAAAAAAGAGAAAGTGAATCCTTTTGGCGGCTGTTTACCCATGTTGTTGCAGATGCCGGTTTTTCTGGGAATTTACTGGGTACTTAATGAAAGTGTTGAATTACGTCAGGCCTCTTTCATACTCTGGTATGACGACCTTTCTCAAATGGACCCGTATTTTATTTTGCCTATCCTGATGGGGGGCGCAATGTTTGTGCAGCAAATGCTGACTCCCATGCAAACCGCTGATCCGGCCCAGGCTAAAATGATGAAATTTATGCCGCTAATTTTTATGGTATTTTTCCTCTGGTTTCCAGCTGGTCTCGTCCTTTACTACACGGCGAACAGTGTGCTTTCCATACTGCAACAATGGATTATTACCAAGCAGGTGGAAAGATCCTACAAACCTAAAGGATCCTGATAAACACTTTCGGAATAGTTCATGGCTGTCAGTAGCGAAACAATCTGTGCAGTCGCCACGCCATCTGGTCGCGGTGGTATTAGTGTTATAAGAATATCCGGCGCTTGTTCTTATCAGGTGGCTGAGAAACTGACCTCCCTCAAACTGTTGCCCCGTCATGCTCATTATGGCGCTTTTTATAGCGCCTGTGGTGAAGTTATCGATAATGGAATTTCTCTATTTTTTCCGGGTCCTGACTCTTTCACCGGAGAAGATGTTGTTGAAGTACAGGCCCATGGCGGACCTTTTGTTGTCGATATGTTATTACAGGAAATTCTTTCACAGGGCGTTCGTCTGGCAAACCCCGGAGAGTTTTCAGAGCGAGCCTTTCTAAATGACAAAATTGACCTGGCTCAGGCAGAGGCCATTGCAGACCTGATAGAAAGTAACTCTATGGAAGCTGCGCGCTTTGCCATTCGCTCACTTCAGGGTGAATTCTCTACACTCATTAATTCACTTATCAGCAGTATTCTTGAATTGAGAAAATACATAGAAGCCGCGATGGATTTTCCTGAGGAAGAGGTCGACTTTCTCGAAGAAGGTGATGTTAAAAACAGACTCATTGCAATATTAAGTCGCCTTGATGAGGTCCTGGCCAAAGCCAGGCAGGGCACTATCATGAAAAATGGGTTACATGTTGTTATTGCCGGTGAGCCCAATGCGGGTAAATCAAGTTTGCTTAATGTTCTGGCAGGACAGTCCAGAGCAATCGTTACTGACATCGCCGGCACAACCAGAGACACCTTGAAAGAACATATCTCCATCGATGGAATGCCTCTGCACATTATTGATACCGCTGGATTGCACAACAGTAATGATATTGTTGAACAGGAGGGCATCAAAAGAGCCTGGAAAGAAATAACTGACGCCGATCTTGTCCTGCTTGTTATTGATGCCACCAAAGCATTTGATCCTGAATCTAACGAGCTGATAGCTGCCATAAAAAATGTAATGGATGATTCGCTAAACCTGATTCTGGTCTTTAATAAAACAGATCTTAATGAGCACTCCTCTGTACATGACGAGGACTTGTTAGGCACGTTCAGCTGTGTTCATTTGTCCGCCAAATCCGGCGCGGGAATAGAATCGTTAAAGACCACGCTTAAAGAATTTGCCGGACTCAACACCTCTGTGGAAGGGGGCTTTATTTCACGTCGACGCCATCTTGATGCCCTGGAAAAATCACGTGGTTTTCTCATCTCCGGGCTTGAACAATTAACCACCAGTAAAGCGGGTGAACTGGTGGCAGAAGATATGCGTGAAGCTCACCAGGCGCTGGAAGCAATAACAGGGAAATATAGCTCAGATGATTTACTGGGAGAAATTTTCTCCAGTTTTTGTATCGGTAAATAATATTTTAAAAAAATTAAGAAAGTATTCACCCCCTTTCCACGCCTTTCTATATTGTTACCCCCAGTTTTACCCCCAACACTCCTGACTAGCTATCAAACCAAGATTGAATTTGTATTTGCTCTATGTAAGTTGTGGAAAAAGTGGCTCACAGACAGGATAGTTTGTGTACGGAATTACTCGGCTTTGTCTTGCTGTATAACTACGATAGTTATCATCTCTCAATACATACCTTAAAGTCAGTTTAATGGCAGCCTGCCCACAACGTTAGATGCTTATCAAGCCTTTGATAGTGCTGGAATAAACTGAATTATTAACAGGATAAGCCCTTGCTAATAGTAGTAATAACATTAAATATATATTCTTCTATATCTATCTATTTATATATATTTAATTAAGCATTGAAGGTCAAAATTATTTTCCTTCATTTTTGGAATGAAATGCTTATACTTAGCACCCCTTTTTTACCCGCCTATGAAATCAGTGCTAAGGTAAATACAGGCAAACAATGATTAACCCATAACGAAAACCCTATGAGCAAGCCGGAAAAAAAGACACAAAAATTCGACGTAATTGTCGTCGGTGGTGGTCATGCAGGCACTGAGGCAGCGCTGGCAGCTGCCCGTATGGGAGTTAAAACATTACTTGTTACCCACAATATTGACACGCTGGGCCAGATGTCCTGTAACCCGGCAATTGGCGGCATTGGCAAAACCCATCTTGTTAAAGAGATTGATGCTCTTGGCGGAGCCATGGCCATAGCAGCTGATCTGGCGGGGATTCATTTTCGAACGCTTAATGCGAGTAAAGGACCGGCGGTGAGGGCCACCAGGGCGCAGGCAGATCGAGCTCTGTACAAAGCTGCCATTCGTCACATGCTGGAATCCCAGAACAACTTAAGTATTTTTCAGCAGGCGGTGGATGATCTCATCATTGAAGGGGAGTCTGTCCGGGGAATTGTTACCCAGATGGGTCTGCGGTTTTTTGCGCCCCGGGTTATCCTGACCACAGGGACCTTCCTTGGGGGGAAAATTCATATTGGTTTGAAAAACCATGCTGGTGGCAGAGCAGGTGATGAACCCTCAATTGCGCTGGCAGACAGGTTACGAGAGTTGCCGTTCAATGTGGGTCGTTTAAAAACTGGAACGCCGCCGCGAATTGATGCGGATAGCGTTGATTTTTCGAAAATGACCGAGCAGCCAGGCGATACTCCTTTGCCAGTCATGTCCTATCTGGGCAAAGTCGAGCAGCATCCGCGTCAGGTAAGCTGTTACATTACTGCGACAAATGAGCGAAGCCACGAAATTATCCAGCAAGGACTGGAGTTTTCACCCATGTACAGTGGAGAAATTGAAGGCGTAGGCCCTCGCTATTGCCCCTCTATTGAAGACAAGGTTGTCAGGTTTGCTGACAAGTCCAGCCACCAGATATTTGTTGAGCCGGAAGGTCTTAACAGCCGTGAACTTTATCCCAACGGTATCTCTACCAGTCTGCCCTATGAAGTCCAGGAACAGCTAATCGCCAGCATAAGCGGATTTGAAAATGCCCGAATCGTGCGTCCTGGATACGCGATTGAATATGATTTTTTTGATCCCCGGGATCTGACCTATGCTCTGGAAACCAAATTTATAAAAGGCCTGTATTTTGCAGGGCAGATAAATGGTACTACTGGCTATGAAGAAGCCGGTGCCCAGGGTTTACTGGCAGGTATTAATGCTGCGCTGGCGATACAGGAAAAAGATCTTTGGTGTCCTGGAAGGGATGAGGCCTATATCGGGGTTCTGGTCGACGACCTGATCAGCCGAGGTACCCAGGAACCTTATCGAATGTTTACCTCAAGAGCAGAGTATCGCCTTATGCTGAGACAGGATAATGCGGATTTTCGATTGACTGAAATAGGTAGAAATCTCGGCCTGGTGGACGAGGCACGCTGGCAGACTTTTTCACAAAAGCAGATCCAGGTGGCCGACGAGTCAGCAAGATTATCAGCTACATGGGTTCAGACCAGCGGTTCTCTGAGTGAGAAAATAAACAAACTTCTGGAAAAACCCCTGAGTCATGAATATACCCTTGCGGATATTTTATCGCGACCCAGAGTGACGCTATCGGCACTGAACAAGGCTTGTATTGATGAAGGTATCCTAGCGAATATGCCCGATGCTCTCGTTGCCGAACAGGTTGAAATACGTATCAAGTATCAAGGTTATATAAATCGCCAACATGCTGAAATTGAGAAAATGAAAGGCCATGAAAATACCTCAATTGCCGAAGATTTCAGTTATCAGGATATTCCTGGTCTTTCCAGCGAACTGAAACAGAAGCTGGCGCAGGTGCAACCCTCAAGTATAGGACAAGCATCACGAATACCCGGTATGACCCCGGCTGCCATCTCCCTTTTGCTGGTGTATCTGAAAAAACACCAACATAAAAAAACTGCACCCGGCAGCATTCCAGATCAGGAAATTGAGCGAAAGAATAAAATTGCCTGATGGAGTCGAAACTCTCACTCACGGATCAACTTAAAACCGGACTGTCCATACTTGATCTGGACCTGGACAATGAAGAAGTAGAACAGCTGGTTAAGTATCTGCAGCTTCTGGATAAGTGGAATAAAGCCTACAACCTTTCCGGTATCAAGGAAGTTCAGCGCATGGTGGCTTACCACCTGTTGGACAGTCTGGCGATAGTTCCTCATCTTGACGGGAATATTATTCTGGACGTAGGTACCGGGGCCGGACTGCCAGGTATCCCGTTAGCTATATGTTTTCCCGAAAAAAAGTTTTTATTGCTGGACAGCAATGGCAAGAAAACACGCTTTCTTTTTCAGGTTAGGATGGAACTGGGACTGGATAATGTTGAAGTATTTCACAATCGTCTGGAAACCTTTCAAAGCAGGGAACAAATTGATATTGTCCTGTGCCGGGCATATGCGACCTTGTCCAAGGTAGTCGGCCAATGTAGTCATCTGATGAAAGCTGATTGCAGATTACTGGCTATGAAAGGGCAGTATCCGGAGGAGGAAATACTGGAGTTACCCGCTTCCTTCAGGTTTGTGAAAACCATCGAACTTAATGTGCCCGGGGTTGATGGAACCAGGCATCTCATAGAAATCGTCCCGACCAGCGGACAATAAACAGGAATGCAGAGAACAGTGAGCCATATTTTTGCGATTGCAAACCAGAAAGGTGGAGTGGGTAAAACCACAACCAGCGTTAATCTGGCGGCCTCACTGGCACGCATGAATAAAAAAGTCTTGCTGGTGGATCTTGATCCGCAGGGCAATGCGACCATGGGAAGCGGTGTCGAGAAAAATGATCTTGAGGCCAGTGTTTATGATCTCCTTGTGCAACAGACACCCCTGCAGGAAATTACCGTTAAGTCCTCTGAAGGCGGATTTGATCTGCTGCCTGCAAACGGCGATCTGACGGCAGCAGAAGTGGAGCTGCTGGACAAGGAAGGTCGTGATCATCGCTTACGTGACAGCCTCTCTCAGGCTGGCATTACTTATGATTATATTCTTATTGATTGCCCGCCGTCGCTGAACATGTTGACGATTAATGCATTAGTGGCTGCTGATGGCGTATTGATACCCATGCAATGTGAATATTATGCACTTGAAGGACTATCGGCACTGTCACAAACAGTCCAGGCAGTGTCTGGATCATTGAACTCCAGCCTGAAAATAGAAGGTATATTGCGCACAATGTATGACCCACGCAATAAACTGTCACAGGAAGTATCAGATCAACTCATCGATCATTTCGGAGAAACGGTTTACAGAACCATTATCCCCCGTAATGTGAGACTTGCTGAAGCACCAAGTTTTGGATTACCCGTAATAGTGTATGATAAAACATCTCGCGGAGCGCTGGCTTATATTGCCCTGGCAGGAGAGATTCTCAGACGTCACAGCGTTGGCTGTGTTGATGCAAATAGCGATAACAACCCGGAAATCAACATAGAAGCCGGCGATAATCAGCAAGATAATGAGACTGACCATGGCTCCGGCGTTGGCAATAGTTAATATGCTTTGCTCATACGTAATACTTTACAGAATTGGCAGTAATTAAAATGACGACAAAAAAACGTGGTTTGGGCAGGGGGCTGGATGCATTACTTGGAACAGGAAATTCCAGGTCCCAGGAAAACCAGGCTGAAAAAAATGAAGCTGCCGTGGAAGTTGCGATCAACCCTGATCTAGCCGCCGAGTCCGGGCAGCCTGTTAATACCAGTAACGAAAACAATTCCCTGAAATACCTCCCCGTTGAGTTTATCCAACCAGGAAAATATCAGCCACGACTGGATATGCGACCGGAATCCCTGGAAGAGCTGGCCAATTCCATCAAGGCACAAGGTGTGATGCAGCCAATTGTTGTTCGCAGTATAAGCTCTGATATGTATGAGATTGTCGCTGGTGAAAGACGCTGGCGTGCCAGCCAGCTCGCAGGATTGGACAAGATTCCTGTCATAATCAAGCAGGTCGCTGATGAAGCGGCGATTGCAATGGCTCTGATAGAAAACATTCAGCGAGAAAATCTTAATCCCATTGAAGAAGCCATGGCCCTGCAGCGCTTGATTGAGGAATTTGAACTAACCCAGCAGGAAGCCGCAGATGCGGTAGGTAAATCCCGTACTACAGTAACGAATCTGTTACGGCTGATGAGCCTTAATCCGGACGTACGTCGACTGGTGGAGCATGGAGACCTGGAAATGGGGCATGCCCGGGCACTTCTATCCCTGCCTTTTGAAAAGCAGATAGAAGCAGCCAGGACGGTGACCGGGAAGGATCTTTCTGTAAGACAGACGGAAGCCCTGGTCAGAAAATTACAGTCCCATAATAAAAAACCCTCCCCTGCAGACAAGATTGACCCTGATATTCGCCATTTGCAGAATGATTTATCGGAGAAACTGGGTACTCAGGTCATGATTCAGCATACGGCCAAAGGAAAAGGCAAACTGGTCTTCAAATATAACTCTCTGGATCAGCTTGAAGGCATCCTTGATCACATAAAATAAGCAGATTACTCCCTGAATTTTGGCGATTTTCTGGCATTTTCAAAAAACTTGCACCGAAAGTGCACAAATTTTCCTCTATATATTGTCTGGTTGGCTTAAATTCCCTATAATCCGCGGCCCGAGCAGGTCGTGCGTAGAAGAATCTCTGTACTGTGATAGCAAAATTATCAGTCCTCAGGGTCGTAGCCCTGCAAATAGGATTTACAGCAGTACTGGCAGCAGTAACTGGTATGGCCCTGAGCTGGGTTGAAGCCCAGTCAGTGATTATTGGAGCGTTGATTGCGATAATCCCTGGTGCCTATTTCGGTTTTGTATATTTTCGGGAAACGGGCTCGCGGGCCATGCAAAGAACCATTCGCCGTGCTTTTGTTGCTGAAGCGGTGAAATTAGTGATGATGGGTGCAGGTTTTGCACTTGCGTTCCGTTTTATGGGTTCTTTAAACCCCTTGGCTTTATTTATTGGATTCGTGTTGACACACGGATGCGGTATTTTTGCGATAGCAAAAATGCAATTTGCCTACAAACAAGTACCAGAACACCAACGCTAAAAGTTTGTAATAAATAGTTGTTAAGTTAATTAAAAATAGCTAACAGGAAGAAAGAGAACCGATGGCTGCTGAAGAACATGCGGTAGAAGGTGCCCAAGAGCACGCTCCACAATACGCCACTGGCGGTGAATACATCCAGCATCACCTGGGCTTTCTGGTATTTGGTCAGAAAGAAGATGGCCACTGGGGCTTTGCCCACAGCGAGGAAGAGGCCAAGGATATGGGCTTCTGGTCTTTAAATGTCGACACCATGGGTATCTCCCTGGTTCTTGGCCTGATTTTTCTGGCCTTATTCAAAACAGTCAGCAAAAAAGCCACATCCGGTGTTCCCGGCGGCGTTCAAAATGCCATCGAAATGATTGTCGAAATGGTACAGACCAACGTCAAGAACACCTTCCACGCAAAAAATGACTATATAGCACCCCTATCACTAACAATATTCTGCTGGGTGTTTCTGATGAACCTGATGGATCTAGTTCCTGTCGACGTTATTCCCCTAATTGCACAAACGATTGCAGGGGACTCACACCTTTATTTCAAGGCCGTACCTTCAACTGATGTCAACATCACTGCAGGCTTGGCACTTAGTGTTTTCATCATGATTATTTACTACAGCATCAAGATCAAAGGTGTTGGCGGATTTCTTGGCGAGCTGGCATTTCACCCTTTCGGTAAGTGGGCCATGCCCCTGAACCTGGTGATGGAGCTTCCAGCCTTTCTTGCCAAACCGGTTTCATTGGCACTGCGACTTTTCGGCAACCTGTTTGCGGGGGAGGTAATTTTCCTCGTAATTGCCTTGCTTGGCTGGTATCAGCTGCCTTTGCATTTCGCCTGGGCAGTGTTCCATATTCTGGTGATAACACTGCAGGCCTATCTGTTCATGATGCTTACCATTGTGTATCTGAATCAGGCACACAATGATCATTGATATTAATAATGTAAAAACGCAATAACGCAATAACGCTAATTTAGATTAAAACTCGTAAAACCTGGAGATAAAAAATGGAAACAATATACGCCTACACCCTGATTTCCGCTGCCCTGATTTTCGGTATCTGTGGTGCCGGTACAGCGATTGCCTTTGGTAATCTCGGTGGCAAACTCATCGAAAGTTCAGCCCGACAGCCGGAACTTGCCCCACGTCTGCAAACCCAGTTCTTCCTGGTTGCAGGTTTCGTGGACGTAATTTCAATCATCGGTGTTGGTATGGCCATGCTGTTCATTTTCGCCGTACCTTTTCAGGTATAAGCAGACGACTGAAAACAACGGGCGCATTGTTATGAATTGGCAGTGCGCAATGGTCGCAATGCAAACCTAGGTGAGGAAACTATGAATCTGAATGCAACTATCTTCGGTCAAATAATCGCATTCTTCGTGTTTGCGTGGTTCTGTAAGAACTATGTCTGGCCGCCGATCGTGGCAGCACTGGATGAGCGACAGAAGAAAATCGCTGATGGTCTGGAAGCCGCCGATCGTGCTGGAAAAGATCTTGAACTGGCACAGGAAAAAGCTTCGCAACTGCTGAAAGAGGCAAAAAAAGATTCTGTCAGCATTCTGGATCAGGCCAACAAACGTGCTTCACAGATTGTGGATGAAGCGAAAGAGCAGGCTCGCCTGGAAGGGCAGCGCTTGATTACTGCTGCTCAGGCTGAAATTGAACAGGAAGTATTGCGCGCAAAAGAAGACTTGCGTGCTCAGGTGTCGGCATTAGCTATTTCCGGCGCAGAAAAAATTCTTCAGTCATCCGTGGATGAAAAAGTTCATGCGAGCATGCTGGATCAATTGGCAACAAGCCTGTGATAAAACTTTTTCGGTAAATACCGAAAAGGTAATTGGAAATCAGAGCACCTTATGTCTCAAAACACAACAATAGCAAGGCCTTATGCGAAAGCAGCCTTTGCAGTGGCAAATCAGTCAGGACAATTGGCTGAGTGGTCGGCCATGCTGCAAACTGCAACTGGAGTTGTTGAATCTCCAAGAGTCAGCCAATTGCTAGCTTCTCCAAGTCTTAGCGGAGAACAACAGGCAGCGGCAATCGTTGGCCTCTGTGGTGATGAGATTGACAAGCAGGTAGCAAGCTTTATTGCAGTTCTGGCAGAAAACAAGCGCCTGACACTGATGTCTGAAATAGTCACCTTGTTTGACTCCATGAAAGCCAATCAGGAAAAACGAGTAGACGTAGAGGTAATTTCTGCCTATGCCCTGGATGAGGCGGCTGAGATTAAACTGAAGGAAACATTGAAAAAGCGCTTGCAGCGGGATGTATCCCTGAGCAGCCGTGTTGACCAGTCCCTTATTGGAGGGCTTGTCCTGAGAACGGATGATCTGGTTATAGACGGCTCACTGCGAGGGAGATTAAATAAATTAGCCGAGGCAATGAATTCCTGAGTTTTTAGCGGAAACCGTCTGGAAATAAAAGGAAAGAGTTGAGGAAAAAAAGAATGCAGCAACTGAACCCATCAGAAATAAGCGAAATTATTAAACAGCGCATTGAAAGCCTGGATGTCTCAGCCCAGCCGAGTACTGAAGGAACTATCGTCAGTGTGTCTGACGGTATTATCCGTATTCATGGGCTGGCCGATGTGATGTACGGTGAGATGATTGAATTCGAAGGCGGCATCTATGGAATGGCACTTAACCTGGAAAGAGATTTCGTGGGTGCGGTTGTTCTGGGTGATTATCAGAGCCTTGCCGAAGGTCAAAGCTGTCGTTGTACCCAGCGTATTCTTGAGGTTCCGGTCGGTCCTGAATTGGAAGGCCGTGTAGTCGATGCTCTAGGTAATCCTATCGATGGCAAGGGCCCAGTGAATGCCAAGATGACAGATGCTGTTGAAAAAGTTGCACCGGGTGTAATTGCGCGTCAGTCGGTTTCCCAGCCAGTACAAACGGGCCTTAAAGCGATCGACGCCATGGTGCCAATTGGTCGTGGTCAGCGAGAGTTGATTATTGGTGACCGTCAGATCGGTAAGACAGCTGTTGCCATTGATGCCATCATCAACCAGAAAGGCACAGGTGTTAAATGTATCTATGTGGCTATTGGCCAGAAACAATCATCCATCGCTTCTGTGGTTCGCAAGCTTGAAGAACATGGCGCTATGGATCACACCATCGTGGTTGCCGCAGGTGCTTCTGATCCAGCGTCAATGCAGTTTATTGCGCCCTATTCCGGTTGCACCATGGGTGAGTATTACAGGGATAATGGCCAGGATGCCCTGATTATTTATGATGATTTAACCAAGCAGGCCTGGGCCTACCGTCAAATTTCCCTGTTGTTACGTCGGCCGCCAGGTCGTGAAGCATATCCTGGTGATGTGTTCTATCTCCATTCACGTTTGTTGGAACGAGCAGCACGTGTTAATGCTGAATATGTAGAAAATTTCACTGAGGGCAAAGTGAAAGGAAAAACTGGTTCCCTGACCGCGCTGCCTATTATTGAAACCCAGGCTGGTGACGTATCGGCATTCGTACCGACCAACGTAATTTCTATTACGGATGGTCAGATCTTCCTGGAAACCAACCTCTTTAACTCCGGTATTCGTCCTGCCATGAACGCAGGTCTGTCGGTTTCCCGAGTAGGTGGCGCAGCACAAACCAATATTATCAAGAAGCTGGGTGGTGGTATTCGTCTTGCTCTTGCCCAGTATCGTGAACTGGCAGCATTTGCCCAGTTTGCATCTGACCTTGATGAAGCAACCCGGTCGCAACTGGAACACGGACAGCGCGTTACAGAATTAATGAAGCAGAAACAATACTCTCCTCTGTCAGTTGCGGAAATGGGTATTGTCCTGTTTGCTGCCAATGAAGGTTTTTTGAAAGAAATTGACTTGACCAAGATTGCTGACTTTGAAGCAGCCTTGTTGTCCTACATGAATTCCGAGTACAGCGACCTGATGAATAAAATCAACGAAACAGGCGACTATAACGAAGAAATTCAAAGCGCCTTCAAGGCCGCTATGGAAAAATTCATCTCTACACAGAGCTGGTAAAAGAAAATGGCAGCAGGAAAAGAAATTCGCAATCAGATCGGCAGTATTAAAAATACTCAGAAGATCACTAGCGCCATGGAAATGGTTGCGGCAAGCAAGATGCGAAAAGCGCAGGACCGGATGGAACTGGGTAAACCCTATGCACGCAATATTCGAAACGTTGCAGGCCATCTTGCGCATTCTTCACCTGAGTATCGCCATATCTATATGGAAGAACGTGAAGTTAAACGTGTTGGCTATATAGTCGTATCAACCGACCGTGGCCTGTGTGGTGGCCTGAACGTTAACCTGTTCAAGAGAATGATCAAATCAATGAAAGCCTGGCATGATGAAGGTGCAGAAATTGACATTTGTGCTATCGGCTCCAAGGGTGCCGCTTTCTTCAATAGCTATGGTGGCAATGTGATCGCAGCTGTCAGAGGTGTGGGTGATAAACCTGAAGTTGAAGATCTGGTTGGTGGTGTTAAGGTCATGCTGGATAATTTTGCCGATGGCGTTATCGATAAGCTATTCATGGTATCAAATGAATTTGTGAATACCATGACCCAGGAAGCCAAAGTAGAGCAGCTGTTACCTTTGCAGCCCGAAGAATCCGATGAATTCAAGCATCACTGGGACTATATCTATGAGCCCGATGCTCAAGCTTTGCTTGAAGGTTTGTTGGCCAGGTATATCGAGTCCCAGGTTTATCAGGCGGTTGTCGAAAATAACGCCTGTGAACAGGCAGCACGAATGATTGCCATGAAAAGTGCTACTGATAATGCGGGCGAACTTATGGATGAGCTTCAGCTTATTTATAACAAGGCACGCCAGGCGTCGATTACACAGGAATTGTCAGAAATTGTTAGTGGTGCAGCGGCGCTTTAACGCAAGGCTTTTCACCATTGGCGGAAAAATAATTTTTAGTTAAAACCAGAGATTTATTAAAGAGGAACCGGACATGAGTAGCGGTCGTATCGTACAAATTATTGGTGCTGTAATTGACGTGGAGTTTCCACGGGATTCCGTTCCCAAGGTATATGATGCCCTGGAAGTGGAAGCAAGCGATATTACGCTGGAAGTTCAGCAGCAGCTGGGCGACGGTGTTGTTAGAACTATTGCTCTGGGTTCCACTGAGGGTTTGCGTCGCGGACTGAATGTCAGTGATACCGGTGCAGCTATCAGTATCCCTGTCGGAGAAGGCACACTTGGTCGCATTATGAATGTGCTGGGTGACCCTATCGATGAGCGTGGAGAAATCGTCTCTCAGGAAAAAATGCCAATTCATCGAAAAGCTCCATCCTACGATGAACAGGCGGCGTCTGAAGAATTGCTGGAAACAGGCATCAAGGTTATCGACCTGGTATGTCCTTTTGCCAAGGGTGGTAAAGTCGGACTGTTCGGGGGTGCTGGTGTAGGTAAGACGGTAACCATGATGGAATTGATTAACAACATCGCTACCGAGCATAGTGGTCTTTCCGTATTTGCCGGTGTAGGTGAACGTACTCGTGAGGGTAATGACTTCTACCATGAAATGCAGGAAGCGGGCGTAATCGATACAGAAACGTTCACAAACTCCAAGGTATCGATGGTTTACGGCCAGATGAATGAGCCTCCCGGTAACCGTCTTCGTGTTGCCCTGACAGGTCTGACCATGGCGGAAAAATTCCGTGATGAAGGTCGTGATGTACTGTTCTTCGTTGATAACATTTACCGTTATACCCTGGCAGGTACTGAAGTATCTGCACTGTTGGGTCGTATGCCTTCCGCGGTGGGTTACCAGCCAACGCTGGCTCAGGAAATGGGCGAGTTGCAGGAACGAATTACTTCTACCAAAACAGGTTCCATTACCTCCATCCAGGCGGTATATGTACCAGCGGATGACCTGACTGACCCGTCACCTGCTACAACCTTTGCTCACCTTGACGCCACCGTTGTACTGTCACGTGATATTGCCCAGCTGGGTATTTATCCTGCGGTAGATCCACTGGACTCTACTTCGCGTCAGCTTGACCCTCTGGTAATTGGTCAGGAGCACTACGAAGTGGCTCGCGGTGTGCAGTCTATTCTCCAGCGTTATAAAGAACTGAAAGATATTATTGCCATTCTTGGTATGGATGAGTTGTCTGAAGATGACAAACAGGCAGTAAACCGTGCCAGAAAAATTGAACGATTTTTCTCACAACCCTGTACAGTGGCCGAAGTATTTACCGGCGCCCCTGGTAAATATGTATCATTAAAAGAAACTATCAGTAGTTTCAAAGCGATTCTGGATGGTGAATACGATGATCTGCCCGAGCAGGCCTTCTACATGGTCGGCGGTATTGAAGATGTTGTAGAAAAAGCGAAGAATATGTAATCTGGCTGGAAAAGAACGATCAGGAACTACCTGGAAAATAGGTAACTAAAAAGAGATTAACACTATGGCCATGACCACCCATTGCGATATAGCGAGTGCTGAAGAACAGATCTTCTCAGGTCGTGTTCAATCCTTGACGGCCACAGGCACTCTGGGTGATATGGGTATTTACCCTGGTCATGCTCCTTTGCTAACGGCATTGATTCCTGGTCCTGTTCGCATCATTACGCAAAATGGTGAGGAAGAAATCTTCTATGTCTCGGGTGGTTTTCTTGAAGTTCAGCCCGGAACCGTGAATATTCTTGCAGATACTGCGGTTCGAGCCGATGATGTTGATGAAGCCAATGCCATCGAAGCGATGGAAGAAGCTAAAGAAGTTATTCTCAATCAGGGTGCAGAGATGGAATATGCACAGGCTGCATCCCAGTTAGCCCATGCAGCTGCACAGATCAGAACCTTACAGCAATTGCGCAAAAAGCTCGGCGGTTAATCCCCTCTCTCCCAGGCCTGAAAGTGGTCAGTGTAGATAAGAGCAATTCAATAAAAAGGCAGCATTCGCTGCCTTTTTTGGTATTCTACCCAAGTAAATTTAATCCCTGGAAATTATGCCTTTGAAACTCAATGTTGTTGTGCTGGCAGCCGGTAAAGGCACACGAATGGTGTCCTCTCTGCCCAAGGTTTTACACAGGCTGGCGGGAAAGCCAATGCTGTCTCATGTTCTGGATACAGCGCATTCACTGGCTTGTGCAAACCTTCAGGTGGTGACGGGCTTCGGTTCTGAGCTTGTTGAACAGACGCTGAGGGGGCAGGCTAGCCGTTTTGTATTACAAAAAGAGCAGCTCGGGACAGCGCATGCCGTCGCACAGACCTTGCCCTATCTTGATGATGATGCGCTGGTTCTCGTTCTCTATGGTGACGTCCCGCTGATCAGGAAATCCACACTGGAAGCCCTCCTTAGCAAGGTCGATGAAAACAGTATGGGCGTTTTAACCTGTAATGTTTCTGATCCAAAAGGATTGGGAAGAATTATTCGTAATAAAGAAGGTCAAATAACGAGCATTGTTGAAGAAAAAGATGCCACCGCGAAACAAAAAGCCATTTCCGAAATTAACACCGGATTTATGGCTATACCGGTGAAGCGATTAAAAGCCTGGTTGCCTAAAGTTGAAGCGAATAATGCACAAAAAGAATACTACCTGACCGACCTGGTTGAAATTGCTCTGGCGGATGGTTGCCACGTTGTTACCAGTAATTGTGACAATCAGCAGGAGATAACAGGAATCAACAACCGGGTACAACTAGCGCAACTGGAAAGGAAATATCAGCAAAACATGCATAATGAATTAATGAACAACGGAGTGAGCCTGGCGGATCCCGCTCGCTTTGATATTCGAGGTAATGCCACCATTGCCGCGGATGTTGAAATTGATATCAATGTCATACTTGAAGGTGAAGTAAATATTGCCGGTCACGTAAAAATTGGTGCCGGCTGCATACTGAAAAACTGCTCTATTGGTGAAGGCACTCAATTGCATCCATATACCGTGATAGAAGATGCGGTCATTGGAAAAAATTGTCAGTTAGGACCATTTGCCAGGGTAAGACCCGGCACGGAATTAAAAGATTCGGCCAAGCTGGGCAACTTTGTTGAAATCAAGAAAAGTATTGTTGGTGAAGGCAGCAAGATCAACCACCTTTCCTATGTTGGAGATGCAGAGCTGGGCAACAATGTTAACGTTGGTGCTGGCACCATTACCTGTAATTACGATGGCGTGAATAAATTTAAAACCATCATCGGCAATGAAGTATTTGTTGGTTCAAATGCTGTGCTGGTTGCGCCCCTGGAAATTAAGGATGGCGGATTTATTGCCGCCGGCTCCACTATAACCAAGACGGTGGCAAAAGGTCAGCTGGCCTTTGGCCGTAGCAGACAATTCAATATTGATGGCTGGAAGCGGCCTGAAGCGAAGAAAAAGTAATCCCGGGAAAAAGATTTTATGTGCGGAATCGTAGGCGCCATTGGGCAGCGGAATGTTAGCGGAATTCTGGTTGAAGGTTTAAAAAGACTGGAGTACCGAGGATATGATTCGGCCGGCCTTGCCATTATTACACGAAAAGACAAAACTCTGGCATGTGTAAAAGCGGTAGGGAAAGTAAAGTCTCTTGAGGATAAAATTATTCAAACTCCGGTTGACGGGCCTGTTGGTATTGCCCATACGCGCTGGGCAACTCATGGCAAACCTACAGAAGAAAACGCTCACCCGCATATATCACACGACCGTCTCGCATTAATTCATAACGGTATTATTGAGAACTATCAGACGCTCAAACAAGAGCTGATCAAGAAAAATTATGAGTTTAAAACGGAAACTGATACTGAAGTTATAGTTCACCTGATACACATGTTTGTCATTGAAGAGGAAATGACATTATTTGATGCGGTCAATAGAACCATCAAATTGCTTGATGGCGCATACGGCCTGGCCGTAATTGATAAGGAAGATTCAAAACGAATAATCGTTGCTCGTAGCGGCAGCCCACTTATTATTGGCGTCGGTATAGGCGAAAACTTTATTGCATCAGATCCTGCTGCGCTTGGACAGGTTACTGACCGTTTCATTTATCTTGAAGAAGGTGACGTAGCAGAAATAAAAGCCAACAAGATAAAAATTGTTAATGGTAGCGAGAAGGTGGATCGGACTATAGTTCGACTTAACCAGGACATGGAAAATTCAGTGAAAGGCAAGTATCGCCATTTTATGCTAAAGGAAATTTTTGAACAGCCGGACGTCGTTCGCAATACTCTGGCAGGCAAACTCAGTAAAACCCATGTGCTTGAAGAAGCCTTTGGTATTAATGCTCGCGAGATTTTCGACAAAACTGAAAGAGTACAAATAGTGGCATGTGGCACCAGTTATCATGCCGGAATGATAGCAAAATTCTGGTTTGAAAATATTGCCCGCATGCCCTGTTCCGTGGATATTGCCAGCGAGTATCGCTATCGTAATATGCTGGTACCGGATAATTGCCTGTTCGTCACTATTTCCCAGTCTGGTGAAACAGCGGATACCCTGGCAGCACTTCGGTTTGCCAGGGAATCAGGCTATGTGGGCTGCATGTCTATCTGTAATGTTGCCAACAGTTCAATCCAGCGAGAGTCTGATTTTTCCATCATGACATTAGCTGGTCGTGAAATTGGCGTTGCTTCCACCAAGGCATTTACTACCCAACTTTCAATTCTTACCTTACTTTGTATTGTGCTTGCACGTCGCAACGGGCTAACTGAAGAAAATGAACAGGAACTGGTAGAAGACCTTCATCAGCTACCTCACATACTTGAGCAAACATTGTTGCTGAGTGATCAGATTAAACGGATGTCGCTGGATTTTGCCGACAAACGCCACTCGCTGTTTCTTGGTAGAGGCGTGCAATACCCGGTAGCGAAAGAGGGTGCCCTAAAACTTAAGGAAATATCCTATATACATGCAGAAGCCTACCCAGCTGGTGAACTAAAACATGGTCCGCTGGCTTTGGTGGATGACCAGATGCCGGTTATTGCCGTTGCGCCGAATGATGAACTACTGGAGAAACTGAAATCAAATCTTCAGGAAGTAAGCGCCCGTGGTGGCCAGTTATATGTTTTTGCTGATGCTGAGGCTGGCTTCCATAATGATGAAAACATTAGTGTGGTAAACGTTCCGCACTGCTCTGAGTTTCTGGACCCGATTATCTATACCATCCCGTTACAGCTATTGTCCTATCATGTTGCTGTGATCAAGGGGACTGATATTGATCAACCAAGGAATTTAGCTAAATCAGTAACGGTGGAGTGAAATTCACAACTCTAATATCTACAATATAACTCGCGTTATATTGTCAGTATCACTTCTAATAAATTCACAAAGAATAAAGTGTTACATGTAAAGTTACCTATATTTGTGTCGACTTATATGTGAGAAACTTTAGCATGTATGAAAAAAAATGATTCATAATATTCACTCAGCATTATCTTTATTGTTATTTCTTGCGTTTATGCCAATTCTGCTATTAGCAAATAATGGTATTGTTTTTGAAGGAATTGAATATCAAGCCAAAGAATCATCAAGCAATGAAGCTACTTTGATCGGCCCGGTTCAACAGCTTGTTGGTAAAAATATTACCATACCGAAAGAAATTAACATCGGCGGTATAATTTATTCTGTTACAGATATTAATGAATATGCATTTGCCAACATACAAATTTCTTTTATTAAAATTCCGGATACTATTAGAAACATTGAAAAGTTTGCCTTCTATAAATCAGGTTTAGAAGACATTATCCTTTCGGAAGAATTGATTGATATAGGGGATTTCGCTTTTTATGGAAATAATTTAACCAACGTAATTCTTCCTAAAACAGTTGCCAGTATCGGCGCGTATTCGTTTGCAGAGAATGAATTAAAAAACATTAACATTCCAAATAATGTCGTACAGGTCAAAGATGGTGCTTTTTTATCTAATCAGATTTCTTTCATTGATTTAGGAAGTATAGAATTAATCGGCGACTATGCATTCAATAAGAATCTTATCGAAAATTTGCGTATCCCTGATACCACGAGACAAATTGGTAATTATTCTTTTGCAGAAAACGTACTAAAGAATGTTTTACTTGGAAATGGATTAACTAAAATTGGAGATTACGCATTTTTTCAGAATGAGATAGGCGAAATTAATTTTCCTGCATCTGTCAATGATATAGGTAAATATAGCTTTTATAAAAATAAAATAATGAACCTTACAATACCAAATACAGTTAGTTATTTACGTGAAGGTGCATTTTCTGAAAATTCAATACTATCTGCTTTTTTATTGAACTCACCCCAAAATCTAGAAAATAATATATTTTCTAACAATTACCTTACTAGTATTTCAATACCCACTAGTACAGTGACTATTGGGGACAATGTTTTTTATAACAATCGTATTAATAGTATTGCATTTAATGAGAATCTTGAATCAATTGGGAATAAAAGCTTTTCGAATAATAAGCTTGAAAAAATTACTTTACCGGCGAATTTGGTATCAATAGGCAATGAGGCTTTTGCAAACAACTTACTTGCTTCAGCTGATTTAACCGCAAGTATTGAAAATGTTGGAACAAAAGCATTCGAAAATAACTTAATTGCCTCGGTTAAATTTTCTACTAAAATGGAAATTATTCATGAAGGTGTATTCCGAAATAACAAACTAAAATCTATAGATATTCCTGCAAATATTTCAGAAATTGGCTCTTTCGCATTTTCAATTAATAAGCTGCAAGATCTAGAGATCCCAAATAGCTTATTAATACTTGGCGAAGGATCATTTGCTTTCAATGAAATAGACGAAGTTGATTTTCATGATGCTATTGAGCGTATCGGACCATATGCTTTTTATGGCAATAAATTACAAATGGTAAAAATTCCCCAGAAGATTAATACAATCGAGGAGTATTCATTTGCAAATAATGACATTATAGAAGTGCTTTTGCATGAAAAAATAACAAGTATAAATAAGGGTGCATTTGAAAATAATAAAATAGAGAAAATAGATTTTATAAATGATTTGACTTCGATAGGTGACTTCGCATTTAAAGACAACGTTTTAACTGAGTTAAATTTCCCTCAAAATTTAAAAAAGATTGGAGCTTATGCATTTGCAAATAACAATCTAATAAATATTCTGATAAACAATAACCTAATCGACATTGATAAGTTTGCTTTTTATCAAAATTTTATTTCGAGTCTAAACATTCCTAATAATGTCACCAATATTTCTGAATATGCCTTTTCCAATAATAAAATTAATTCACTTGTCATAGGATCAGGTTTAGATAGGATAAGTAAGGGTGCTTTTTCTATTAATCAAATTAACGCTTTAAACCTACCTAAGAATATACAACTTATTGAAGATTTTGCCTTCTACGACAACAATATATCAATATTAGATATTTCAGAGAATATAGAACTATTTGGAAAAAGCTCTTTTGCATTAAATAACATTAAAGTTTTAAAAATACCGTTTAGCACTAGAATGATTGATGATCGGGCTTTTGAGCTTAATAACATCGAATCTCTAGAAGTTTCTAACAGAGTCGCAAATATAGGATCTCAATCATTCGCTTTCAATAAAATTACAGATTTATTATTTTTATCACAGATCTCTACCATCAAAAATGATGCATTTTCTAATAATATACTTAAAAACGTTTTCTTCTACCATTCATTCAGCGATAGCTTTAATACTGATATATTTAAGAATAATCCTCAATTAGACATAATTAATATATGCGAAGAAAACGCTCCGTGGCCAGTTAATTATTTTTCGAATGGAATAGAATTTATTAAAAATAAATATAATACTTGTACGGTTACCGATAATAACAATATTAAACAATTTAAATATTCGGAGGTTATACGCACTGACGGACTAAAAACGAATGCAGAAATTACTATTGGCACTTCTCTAGAAAGCGCAGATGAGAATAAGATATCCATCACCCCTCGAGACAATATTGATATTATTGCTACGATATATCCTGAAATTGAAGATTACGGAAAAGAGGCTGAATTATATGTAGTTATTAAGGATAAAGATAAAAATTTATACGCAATAGACTACGATGGAAATTGGCAATTATGGAATGGGAGTTTTAAAACATTACCAAGCATAAAATATATCTTAAGTTTAGAAAGTGAAGAAGAGGTAAAAGTCTACTCTGGTTTACTAAAAGAAGGTAAGTATACTTTCTATATTGGGTACTCATTATTTACAAATAATTTAAAACCAATAATACACGCTAATAAAAACCCATACATAATTTATGTCCTCTCAGAATCATAATTACAATTACTAAAAAGCGCTATAAATAATC
>Ga0181604_10000123_pt1 | contig 69138 bp, 60 predicted proteins | sample 041ome_12_FD_148663 | JGI IMG/M metagenome (GOLD analysis project Ga0181604, IMG submission 148663) | Coastal salt marsh microbial communities from the Groves Creek Marsh, Skidaway Island, Georgia - 041410US metaG (spades assembly) | ecosystem: Environmental > Aquatic > Marine > Intertidal zone...
GCATGAGATCATCCAGTTGTTTCTCCAGGTCAAGCAGGGGCTTTTCAAAATCTAGGCTTTGTTTGTTTTTTGTCTGCATTCGGAAAAGAAAATGTTTTTAGTAGGATGTAATAGTAAGGAGCTTATCCATCCTGAGCAAGTTCTTCCTTCCACCCAAGGATTCTGGCTTTGGCAGAGGCTTCCTCTGCTCCTTCTTTATCTCCCTTATTTACAAGAATCCGGGCAAGACTGACCGTGAGGGTAAGATCTTCCGGGGAAAGCTCCAAAGCTTTGCGACAGGCATTTTCCGCTTCATCCAGATCCTTTAAAGATAAACAAACCTCAGCCAAGGCACGCCACGCTTCGACACTGTGTGGATGGGATTGCAAGATTGATTGCAGCTGTGATTTTGCCTCCTTTTCCTCCCCTAATGTAAACTGAAGAACAGCCTGATTGATTTTGTCTTCCACTGATTCCATAAAAGAGATCAACACTTGAAGTTCCCTGATTTTTGGCAACCGGAAAAAACAATGTATTCTTTTAGGTTTCTAAGTTCTTGTGTTTGTATCTTTCATCGTTCATTTAGTACGGAGTTCGTTCCTTACTTTTCATACCTCACCACCCCATAAATGTTATCCAGCGACCCCGATTTCCAGCAACTCCTTCTTCTGCACAGCCGTGACCGTAGATTAAAGACCCTCAAAAACGACCTGGAAAAACTTCCAGGTGAGCTGGAATACATGGACAAGAAAATCTTTGAGGAAAAAGAATCCATCCGTTTGGCCATGGAGGAATGGAAAACTCTGGAGAGTAGGAACAACTCACTGGAAAAAGATATTCTCTCTCTCCGTGACCAGATTGCAAGGCAGAGGAACCGACAGCTTGAGGTAAAGAAAAACGAGGAGTACCAGGCTTTGGAGCATGAAATTGCCAACCTCGAGAGCAAGATCGATGAACTGGAAAGTGAACAGATTGAAACCCTGGATAAAATTGATGATGCCAGGGAGACTGCTGAGGTAGCGGAGAAAAAAATCGCTCAGCGTGTCATTGAACTGGAAAAGGAGCGAGAGGAGCGGGTGGCCTTTGGGAAACAGGCCGAGATTGATGTACAGTCCCTGGAAACACAAATTGTGGAAACCCGCGAGGAGGTGGAGCCAGATTTTCTTTCCGTTTATGACCGGGTGAGCAAAATTGTATCCCGCCCACCTTACATGGCACCATTGGAAGATCAGAAGTGTTCCGGTTGCCACCTCAGGGTATCCAATGATGTGGTCTCTTCTGTACTGGTGGAGAAAAAACTTACCCAGTGCGATCAGTGTGGGCGCATTGTTTATATAGAGAGATAAGACCGGACTGCCTGTCTGCTAAATTTTGACTAACACGGTCTGCTAAACTTTTGTTTTTGGAACGAAATGTATTTTCGCTCACTTCATTTCCGAGAAACGGTCATTCGCTGCCCCTGCTTGTGTGGGTGTAGAGGAAAGTCCGGACATCACAGGGCAGGATTCCCCACGAAAGCGGGGGGGGCTTGTTTCAAGACAGGTTCACGGCCAGTGCCACAGAAAATAAACCGCCTCACTTGTGAGGTAAGGATGAAAAGGTGGGGTAAGAGCCCACCGCCGAATGAGCAATCAAACGGGCATGGTAAACCCAATCCGATGCAAGACGAAATAGGAAACCGGGCGGCCCGTCCAATGGTTTCGGGTACGTCGCACCCTTTTCACGAAGGGACTATTTCTATCGCAGAAATATTAGATGAATGAATGACCTCCCTCTGGGAGTACAGAATCCGGCTTACAGTTTCTCGGGATTCAATTTTCCAGCTCTCACAAAGATAAGAATAAAAAAGAATTAAACAAACTTCCGGGACTTGATTTTCGATTGACGAATCTGCTCCGTAAACATTTAATATCAACCCTTCATGGCAAACTCACAATCAGCTCTTAAGAATATACGCAAAAACCGTACGAATTATTTGCGTAACCGCGCCGCGTCCAGCCGTCTCAAAACTTTGGAGAAAAAATTTCTCGCTCAAGTTACGGAAAAGAACCAAGAAGAAGCTTCCACAGCTGCCAAGTCTTTGATCTCTGCATTGGACAAAGCATGTAAGGGTAAATTAGTTCATCCAAACAAGGTAGCTCGGAAGAAAGCCAGGTGTGCGGCACTCGTTGCCAGCCTTGCCTCCTGATTTCAGGAGTTTTTACTTTCCTTTCTTTCTAAATGTGACGAGAGTCATTCTCGTCTTTTGAGGAATATCCCGACTCCTGACGGTCGTGATTCACTTTATTTTTCTTCAGGTATGCCTCGTGCACATCATCCGCGGTCATTCCCATAACCTGAGCAAGCGAGATTAAAAAGTGAAATAAATCCACGATCTCAACCTTGGCATTCTGTTTATCAAAATCCTGATATTTTGCCCACCACTTCCAGGGCACTGAATCGGTTAATTCAGCAAGTTCCTGCTGCATGGCACGCACATAATTGAGGATCCATTTCGCACGGTCCTCATCGTTCAAGGAACTCATATCTACTCCAATTCGGCGGTTGAGTTCATCTTGCAGTTCAAAAATGTTGTCTAGCTTATCCATAAAGGGGTTCATAACATCAGCAGAGAAGAAGGAGGCAAGTGGTTTCTCTTTTTGGGGAAAACTTTCTGCTTTTGTCTTGTAGGAAATAGCTCCTGGTTGTTATGTTTATTCGCTTCTGCATTTGCTCTCGCATTGCAATTTTGTTATCCATTCATTCCCGCAAACGCACCGTTTTCGGATCGTCCAAAATCCTATTAACCACGGAAATTTTCTTTCCCGTACTTTTATGAAATCAAGAATTCGTTCACGCTGGCACCGTGCAAATGAAAAACCCCTGGAAGCCCAGACTTCCTCGCAGTCAAATTCCGCTCCGATGGGAGAATTTGTTCCTTCCAAGGACCTCCCTCTGGTCGATGATTTAAGCAACGCTAAACCTCCTGCCTCTTCCCCAAAAAATGACGAGGGAAAACAAAGATTTGATTCCAGAAACCGAAGAGGTTCCGGAGATAACCCAAAAGGGCAGCGAAACCATCACAGGGGACGGAACAGGGATTCAGAATCTGGCGAAAAACAGGACTCCCAGGACCGGAAAAGTCACAAGCGGAGAAATCCCCGCTCCCGTAACGGAGACCCTAAGGGAAACCGCAACCGGAATGAGAAAAATGGACAACGATCCAAGGATCATTCCAAACAGAGTGTCCATGGTCGCTCTTCCCAAAATAACCGGAAGCCCAAAGCATCTGATAAACAACCTGAAAAGAAATCAGGGCTAGGTGCTTTCATTTCGAAAATTTTTGGAAGCTGATTTTCTGACCAAGTAGCCAAATTCGTTCCTCAGGAAGTCTTTCAGACGAGTGGATGTATTTCGGATAGAAGGAGGAAATCGCCTAAGCGGAACGGTTAAAATCAGCGGGGCTAAAAATTCTGCCCTCCCCCTGTTTGCAGCTTCTTTGCTCAGCCCGGAAGAAACTATCCTCCATAATGTGCCTAATTTGAGCGATGTTCAATTTATGGCAGAAATCCTGGAGCATCTGGGTGCCAAGGTAGAAAATTTTGAAACGAACTCCTGGCGGATTACCCCTCAGGAAATCAATCCGGATCCTCCCTATGAACTGGTGAGGAAAATGCGGGCATCGATCTGTTTGCTTGGTCCTCTGGTTGGCAGGCTTAAGAAAGCCAACATGCCGATGCCTGGGGGTTGTGTGATTGGCAACCGTCCGATTGATCTTCATCTCAAAGCTTTGTCTGACCTGGGGGCAGATATCCAGCTACAGGGCGGAGTGGTCAAGGTAAGGGGAGAGCAGATGAAAGGATCATCTCTTTTTATTGGCGGACGGCATGGAAGTACGGTTACCGGAACTGCCAACGCAATTATGGCATCCGTGCTTTCTCCCGGCACCACCCGAGTGGAGGGATGTGCCTGTGAACCTGAGATTATTGACCTCTGTCAGATGCTCAGATCCATGGGAGCACAGATAGAGGGAATTGGGTCTCACTTACTAAAAATTGAAGGGGTAGATGCTCTGCATGGATGTACCCACCATGTAATACCCGATCGGATTGAAGCGGCCACCTATGTTTTGGCTAGTACAATAACCGGTGGAGAAATCACTCTGCAAAATGCCAGCATCGATCATCTCGGGGCTTTTACCAATGTGATGACCACAAGCGGAGTTTGCCTGGATAAATTGGAGAATGGAGACATCCAGGTACGAGGTCGGCCAGAAGAACTAAGCTCTCTGGAAATCATCACCCTTCCCTACCCCGGATTCCCCACTGATTTACAGGCTCAAACCTGTGCCCTTGCCTGCAAGATATCTGGCTTGAGTATTTTAACAGAAAGAGTTTATCCCAGCCGTTTCATGCACATCCCGGAATTGTTACGGATGGGAGCAAATGTATCTTTAGAAGGATCCAATGCGATTGTCCACGGGGGCAAACCTCTCAATGGTGCTCCAGTGATGGCATCAGATTTGCGGGCAAGTGCGGCATTAATTCTTGCCGGACTCGCAGCAGAGGGAGAAACTTGGGTACAACGAATTTATCATCTAGACCGTGGATATGATGCATTTGAAAAAAAACTTCAGCAACTTGGGGGCACCGTTGAAAGATTGGCGGAATCTGAGATGCCTCCATCTGTCTCCTAAAGATTGAAATAATGAGTGAGGAAGAATCCCAAGGCGGCAGTTTTTTTGAAAATTCATTACAGGCAAAGCCGGAAATTGAGGCTGCTTTGCGCCCACCCAAATTTGACGACTTTACTGGACAACCAAAAACGATTGAGCGCCTACAGGTGATGGTTGGAGCCGCAGTGAAGCGGGATGAATCGCTTAAGCATATTTTACTTTCCGGTCCACCGGGCCTGGGCAAAACCACCCTCGCCCATATCCTTGGACATGAACTTGGAAGGGATGTCCGGGTAACTTCCGGACCAGTGATTGATAAACCAGGAGATCTGGCTGGTCTACTGACTAACCTGCAGGCTGGGGATATTCTCTTCATTGATGAGATTCATCGCATTCCCAAGACCGTGGAGGAATACCTATACTCGGCGATGGAAGACTACCGGATTGATATCATGATTGATCAGGGGCCCAATGCACGCAGTGTACGCCTGGACATCCCCAGATTTACTCTGGTTGGAGCAACCACCCGGGTAGGTCTCCTCTCTGCTCCCATGCGTAGCCGGTTCACTTTGCAGACACGGTTGGATTATTACAATCATAGGGATCTCACTAAAATTATTGAGAGAAGTTGTGATCTGCTGGACTGCCCCATCGACCGGGCAGGAGCCAAGGAAATCGCATCGCGGGCACGGGGTACTCCCCGGATTGCCAATAATTTAATTCATTTCGCCAGAGACTTTGCTGAGCAACGGGCAGATGGAAAAATTAATCAGCAGATTGCCGCGGATGCACTGGAATTGCTCGAAATTGATTGTCGGGGGCTCGATGAGATGGATAAGCGCATTCTTTCGGTCATGGCGGTAAACTACAAAGGAGGACCAGTCGGTCTTGGTACTGTGGCGGTCGCGGTCAATGAAGAGGAACACACCCTGGGAGAGGTACATGAGCCATACCTGATACAGGAAGGTTATATTAAACGTACCCCTCAGGGACGCGAACTTACTCCTAAGGGATGGGAGGCAACTGGACACTCCCCTGGGCAGGATCCAAGTTCTGGACAACTCTCTTTGATTTGATCAGAGCAGTCTTTCCCAGATTTTGGGAAAGAGAAAACGGAACGAGGAAGCGAATTGTTCCGGTTCTTTTACTATCCAGTTTTTCAAATCTGTCAGCTGTACTTCCCGAACCTCAAGCACCTCGGTCTCAGATGGAATGGGATGAACCGGTCGCGAGAGTTTGTAAGAAGTAATGAATTCATAGCCCGTCTCCAAGGTTGGACTGCTGTAGAAAATCTGCTCCAATTCATCCGCCAAGATATCTATTCCTAATTCCTCCGAAAATTCACGCACACCGGCGTTTAGGTAATCTTCTCCCCTGTCCACATGTCCGGAGCAGCTCACAGTCCATAATCCAGGTTCTAGATCTTTTTCGTGGGAGCGTTGCTGAAGCCACAGTCCACCGCTTTCGCCAAATGCATAGATGTGGACGGCCCGGTGAAATAAATCCAGTTCATGGGCATCCTCTCGGGAAGTCACTCCTATGACTTCATCCTTTTGACTTACCCAGTCAAAAAATTCGGTCATTTCGATGCCGTTATAACGAGTTGGTACACTTTGTGATTGGCTGGGACATGTTGCACATCATATGGTTTCAATATTGGATACATATTTTAAAATTTTAGGTTCAAGTAGTTCCGGAAATGCTGCCCTGCTCAGAGCAGCCGGCTCCAATATTCTTATAGATGCTGGGCTTTCCGGGAAAAAGCTAAAATTTTTGTTGGCAGAAGAAGGATTGGAAATTGAGCAAATTGATGCCGTATTCCTTACTCATGAACATCATGACCATAGTGCAGGAATAAGAGGATTGTCCCGCTATATGAACCTACCCATTTTTGCTAATCGGGATACGATTGAAGCCCTGCAACCCAAGCTTCCCCGCCGGCCGAACTGGAAGGAGTTTGAGACTGGGGTTTCCTTCCAATTTGCGGACATCAAAATCCATCCCTTCAGTGTCCCACACGATGCCTATGATCCGGTTGGGTTTTATCTGGAATGGGGAAAGGGAGATCTTTTCGAACCAAGTTCCAGTCTGGCATGGGTGACGGATCTTGGATTTGTTCCCGCTTTGGTTAAGGAAAGAATTCGGCAGGCAAGTATCCTGGTGATTGAATCCAATCACTGTTCTGAAATGCTCGAGCAGGACCAGAAAAGACCATGGAGTCTCAAGCAAAGGATCCGGGGCCGGCATGGTCATCTATCCAATCAGTCCACTTTCGAACTTTTGGAATCCATGGAAAACACCAGGTGGAAAAAGATTTTCCTGATGCATCTTAGTAAGGACTGCAATGATGTGAATCTGGTGCGGGAAAGATTTGGTAAACTCCCCGGCCAAGGCAGTCGCTTCTCCACCTTTGTTATCGATCCCAGTAGCGCAGAACCCATCGGAGTATGAAACCCATAGAACGCCAGACCAAGTTGATCGCCACCATTGGCCCAGCCACCGAAAGCGAATCAAACATTCGAAAACTGATTGAGCAACGGGTCGACGTGATGCGGCTCAATATGGCACATGCCCAGCATGACTGGATTCGGGAGGTCACTCAAAGAATTCGTAAGATCGGGGAAGAACTGGGCCACGAACCAGGCATTCTCATGGACGTAAAAGGCCCGGAAATCCGCACCGGTTATTTGGCAAAAGAAATTGAAATCAAAAGAGGAGATCTGATTGACCTAATTTTTATTGCCCAACCCGACCCTCCCCGAGAAGACGAAGTCTGGAAAATTGAAGTAAACTACGACAAACTTAATGAGCATCTTAATAATGGAGACCGGGTGCTGCTGGATAATGGATTAATTCCCTTACTCGTGGTGGAATCCAAGAATGAATTTGTACGCTGCCGCGTACTGGAGGATGCCTGTCTTAAAAGCCGTAGACATGTAAACCTTCCAGGGATCGAAACGGATCTACCTTCCCTCACTGAGAAGGATAGACGTGATTCTCTGGTCGGGATCGAGTGTGAGCATGATTTTTTTGCCCTATCCTTCACCCGCGATGCAGATGCGATAGACCTTTTCAAAAGTTTCCTCAAAGACAACGGATCCAATGCCCATGTAATTGCCAAGATTGAAGATCAGCAGGGGGTACAAAATTTAGAGGAAATTATCAGTGCATCGGATGGTCTGATGATTGCCCGGGGAGACCTCGGGATTGAATGTGCATTTGAAGAGCTACCCATTATTCAGAGAAAAACAGTGGGGCTTTGTCTGTCCAAAGGAAAACCAGTGATTGTCGCTACTCATTTGCTTGAATCGATGATTGAGTCTCCGGTACCCACCCGTGCCGAAATCAGTGATGTGGCCAACGCAGTCAATGAAGGAGCAGACTGCTTGATGCTTAGCGGGGAAACCACCACGGGGAAGTATCCTCTCGAGAGCGTAAAGTTATTAACTCGGATTTCCAGCCGGATCGAAAAGGATTTACCACCCGTTCTTTCTGAGAGCCTGCGCTTATTTCGTCCGAAAGCAAAAATGCTACGTTCCGCGGCCATGCTTGCAATGCGGATGAATAATGCAGCTGTACTAGTATTTACCCGAAGCGGAGACCTGGCAGCCAAGCTCGGTGCCCTAAGGCCCAATGGTGCCCATTTGTTTGCTTTTACGGATGTTCATGGACTTCATCGCAGATTGAGAATGGTATGGGGAATTGAACCCTTTTGGATGGAATTTTCCGATGATCCTGAAATTACCATTCAAAATGCCATCCAGAAATTACATGTCGAAGGCTGGGTGGAACAAGGTGATCAAATTGTCACCGTGACCAATGTACTGGCAGATGGAAAAGTGATCGAAAGTATCCAACTGCGAGAAGTGGAGCCGATTGAAATTTAAGATTTCAGTCTGTTATCTTTGCTAAAATCAAAAGCGATAAGAGCGTAACGATATAAGGAAGTCCTGCACCTAGGTTTGAGGAAATAATTGCTGCCTCCGCGAGAGAATCTGAGAAGGTTCGGATCATGTAAAAAAAGAGCACCCCAACCAGAGCAACTGTGCTTAGCTTCCCCGGGGTTGCTGAATACTTGCTAACTCCAAGAATAAGACCGGCAAGCAAGGCAACCATGCAGGCTGGTCCGGTCCAAATGATCTGAGCTCGTTTTAAAAGATAGGGAGCCAGCACGGGTTTCTCGGGTTCAGGGAATTGAGAGATTAATTGATCCAGTTGCTGAAAAGATAATTTTTTTGGTTTAATTTGGAGCAATAGAAAAGGAAGTGGATCATCAATTAATTCTGGGATTTGCAGTTCCTTGAATCTTTTTTTTATTCTCGGGCTTTTGGATTCCTTAAAGGAGGTAACATGTCCATCTTTTGGCTCCCAAACGATTCCATTAAAATCTTCACTGGGCATTGGCACACCCTGGTCACTCATAAAGCCAAGGAAAATTCCATTCTGAAAACGCCACCCCTTCATATCTGACCAGATTGCCTGTTCTGCCCGAATTCGGAAAACATCTGCTCCATACTGATCATACTGAAAAAGCTGTACTCTCTCTCCGGACATATTCTCTTCATCAAAGGAAGAAAAATACCAAAGCCTTTCTTTACCAGTATCCATAGTTAATGGTTTCCCTTGAGTCGTTTTAATGAAACCAGGATCTGTGCTGTCCAGAGTTTCAGAACTTATAAACCAGCATAAATAAGAAATCAGGAAGCCCAGTAAAACCACCGAGCGAAAGCACAGAAGCACAGAGATTCCATTTGCCTGGACCGCTTTCCACTCTCCTCTTTTTTTCAAAAATCCCAGTGAAATCAATCCGGCAAACAAACAGCTAACAGGAAGTAACCAAGGCAGGTAAGACCAGGCCCAATTCAGCAAATCCAAGAAAACAGAATCAAAGCCCTGGGGAAATACATTACTAGTATCATCCGCAATCGAAAACAGACATAGCATCGAAAGCAGGAACCCAAGACAGCAAAGGAACCACAGCAACCACTCATTTAGAATGTAGAGATCAAAAACTCTCATATTTTCAAACGGTAATCATGTGCAGAAAAAGTAGTAAGCTTAACCCTTGCTCTCTGCAAAGGGAATTCCCAATGTGGAGTGTGAGTGTCAGGTGATTGAATCCAAAATCTTTCAATAAAAATGAACAAGTTAATCCTTATCTTTTTTTATATGATTCCGGCTATTGTTTTCGGGAGTGAGAGTGCATCCCAGAATTGGGAGGCCCATTTAAATGATTTCTTCGGGCAGCATATTGTCAGCCCTTTGGCTGCTCTTTTATTTTGGCCCATCCCCTTCCTTCATATGCCCTTGGTGGTTGCATGGTTATTGGGAGGAGCTTTGTTCTTCACCATCAAGATGCGGTTTGTGAACATTCGAATGTTCAAACATGCATTCAAGCTCGTGTTTTCCGAGCAGGAGAAAAATGAATCTAAAAGCGGGGAGGTCTCCCACTTTCAGGCTCTTACCACTGCTCTTTCGGCGACAGTTGGTCTAGGGAACATTGCAGGCGTGGCGATCGCTATTGGTACTGGAGGTCCAGGGGCAACCTTTTGGATGATTCTTGTAGGTTTTCTTGGAATGTCCTCAAAATTTACCGAATGCACTTTAGGGCAAAAGTACCGCAAGGTCCGCAAGGATGGAAAAATTATGGGAGGAGCGATGCATTACCTCTCGGATGGCTTGAAGGAAAAAAAATTGAAACACTTAGGCGGATTGCTCGCAGGACTTTTCTGTATTCTTTGCATTGGGGGGTCCTTTGGTGGAGGCAATGCCTTCCAGGTGGTACAATCACTCGACTTAATTAAAACTGTGGTCCCCGCCCTTGATTCAATGCCTTGGGCATACGGACTGGGGATGGCGGTATTAGTTGGCTTTGTGATTCTTGGAGGCATCCAAAGCATTGCCCGCACCGCTTCTTTAATTGTACCAGTAATGTGTGCGGTCTACCTATGTGCATGCATTTATATCTTGGGATATCATTTCGAACAAATTCCAGCCGCATTTGTACTGATTTTTGAAAGTGCGTTTTCCTTTGAGGCAGGACTTGGAGGATTTCTTGGTATTCTGATAATAGGAGTGAAACGGGCAGTTTTCTCCAATGAAGCCGGCATTGGTTCCGCAGCCATTGCCCACTCGGCCGCCAAAGTTTCCCATCCGGTGGAGGAAGGTGTCGTTGCCTTGCTGGAGCCTTTTATTGACACCATTGTGGTTTGCACCATGACCGCCCTGGTTATTATTATCACAGGTGCCTATTGTGACCCCATGAATGCAGAATTAATTGCACAAAATCAGGGCGGTGCTCTTACCTCGTCAGCGATGGCAAGTGTTATTCCTTGGTTTCCTTATCTTCTATCTGTTGCCGTTTTCCTTTTTGCCTTCTCCACCATGATTTCCTGGTCTTACTATGGGGAGCGTTGCTGGGCTTGGTTATTTGGAGACCGTTCTTCAATAATTTATAAAATTCTATTTTTAGTTTTCACCTTTCTTGGATCTGTAATCTCTGCACGAAATATTCTCGATTTCTCGGATCTTATGATTCTCGGAATGGCATTCCCTAATATTCTCGGTCTCCTTATTTTGAGTGGAACTGTGAAAAAAGATCTAGAAGATTATCAAACCCACATGGGTTAATTGATAAAAAATGTAATTTTTGGTTCGAATGTTGTGGAAATCTCAATAGACCTCTACTATTTTATAAGATAATTAAATTATATTTTCTTTCATTTTAAATAACTTTTCACTCAGATGTCAGAAGACGAAGATGTTCAAATTTCAGACTCCGAAGAAGCCCGTGCTTGCGTATCCCGTTTGCTCAAGGCAATTGAAAGTTGGGCGGTTAAGGAAAGCAATAAAAACGAATTGGAAATGACCGCTTTTGGTGCCGCTTTGGCATCAGGAATCATATCTTTTCATGACTTCACTTCAAAAGACTGCCGTAAAAGCCAGCAACTGATTGGAGCAGTAGCCAAAGTCAAACAACATCTTGATCGTGAATTCAAAAAATTCGATGGCGAAATCGATAAGATGCATATCAAGTTTGCCCAGGAAATGGAAGAATTGGATCTTAAAATCATCAGGGACCGGAAAGAATTTAAGCATTATCTTATTTCTCTGATCTATGCCGAAGAGTACAACAAACTTCGTAGTAAGATTGCATCCATTTACGAAACTCTAAATGCTAAAGCTCGTTACGAAGAGACCTCTGATTAAATATAGAACTTCTTTTTGCAAAGTAGCTCATAAGTTATCTAGCCCTACTGCAGAATATAATTTGTTCCTAGAAAAATCCAAAAGGGCATAGTAAATAGGCAGGCAAGCATAGTTGCCATAATTGCCCGCAACCCAATGCCGGAGCTTTCGCCATAAGAATTAACCACCAGTAAGGCAAAGACCCCGGCAGGCATCGCCGCTTGAATAACTAAAATTTGTTTCAAATATTCCATGCCAAGCGGAATCCAACCCCAAGCCGCGTATAAAACAAAAAGTGCAGGCACCAAAAAATTGCGGGTAAGCACAGCCCCAAATTCGACCCGAAGACCATCTGATATTTTGTAATCTTTAAAAAGATCAAAAAAACCAGCACCAATTACCATCAACCCAAGGGGGATAGAGCACTGCCCAATCATCGCGATTACTTCCCATAGCGGAACTGGGAGAACCTGTGCTCCACCCATTGATTTGAGACCCAAAGCAACAAAAACAGAGATTGCAGGAGGATTGAACAATTTGACCGGATCAAATTTGGAAGAGGTAAGAACCAAAATACCCACTGTCCAAATCGCCACTTCCACGCCAAGATTGAAGAGAATAATTTTTACAATCAGCTCCTGTCCAAAAATCATCGATGCGACAGGAATGGCAAAGAATCCATAATTAAAAATTCCGGAGCAAAAGGAAAAAGCCCGATTTTCCCCAGTACTTAAAGCTAGGATCTTTCCGACAATTTTGGCTATGAGAAATCCCATTACAATTGCACAAAACCCAAAAGCAGCATTCATCCAAGACTCGCTAAAGGTTACATTTGTTTGGGAGTTCAACACTTGGTAAACGATAAAGCACGGGTAAAGCACACAGACAATAAAGCGGCTCATCGAGGCACCCTTTTGAGAGGGTAACCAATTTTGCTTCCTAGACCATCCTCCAACAATCATTAAGAAAAAAGGAGGTAAAACTGCGGTAACTATTCCCAATAAATCAGCCATTTATAAAATTCATTTCAATTTTTGAAATTATCTTCACCCAAAAAATTCTAGAATCTGTCTGATTTTGTGCGATCTATTTCCAACTCTAGTAAACAATCACTCTTACCAAAAGGAAGAATTAAAGAACTGCAGAACTTGTGGGAAATTAGCAAAATCCTTACTTATTTTAAACGAATCGAACTAGGGTAAAGATCTCATTATAAATGCAACGATTCTTAGTACTCCAATTAAAGCTCGAATCATCTGGAGGAATCTCTATTAGTGGGGGAAAATCAATACAATGCTTCGTTTAATTCAATGCGGATTCCTACTGTGCATTCTGGGTACTAAACTTTGTGCCACCGAGGGTTGGACTTGGTTTGAACAGTTTCCATGGGTTTATAATTCCAAGCAGAACGACTGGCAATTTCTAGTTGGTGAAGTTGAAGTTTGGGAAGAAGCTGAAAACAATAATAGTTCACGAAGATCTCGTGATAACTGGAGGAAATATGATGCGACCAGCTATAATTATGGTTGGTTGTGGACTGCCTACTGGCCCTTTTCCTGGTCATATAAATTATCAAGCTGGCTATACTTCTCTTCCTCTACCCCCGTTTATTATTACTCAGAAAAGGACCAAAGATGGGCGGAGTACCGGGGATTGGATCCTCAGTATGTCTGGCAATTCGATGAATGGATGAAAAAACCAGACCCTTACGGGGGAGAAGAGGTTCTAAATCTAATTGCCCGAGCAAAAAAAAGGCGTCATGAATGGATCGACCTCTCCTTTTTAAACATCTCTGACATTACGCCTCTAGCAAGTCTGAGCTACTTGGGGAGAATTGTTCTTAGCGGCAATAATGTCTCGGATTTATCACCGATTGCGAGCCTAACAAAATTAAGGAAACTCCATCTTAATAAAAACAACATCACAGACCTGTCTCCGATTGAAAGAATGACTGATTTGGTGACCCTTGATCTTAGCCAAAACAATATTGAGGATCTGTCGTCGCTTGCGGAACTTACATACTTATCGACTCTTGATCTCAGTCAAAACAATATCTCAGACCTTTCCCCCCTTGCAGAATTGAAGGGTTTGGTAACTCTTGATCTTAGCCAAAACAATATATTTGACTTGTCTGTACTCATTGGGCTGACTCAGCTTAAGCAACTATATCTTCAGGGAAATAACTTTACTGAGGATCAAAGAACTTCACTTGAAGCGGCATTACCTAATTTAGAAAGCATTACTTGGTAAAAACGGAACCCCTAATTGACTTTTCTAGCATGGCGTCCCCACGAGGAATCGAACCTCGATCTACGGTTTAGGAAACCACTGTTTTATCCGTTAAACTATGGGGACTTTAGGTAGTTTATTCCTTCAGGGCGTTGGAACTGTACCATTAAATTCTAGATAGTTGTCAACACCAAGTAGGGCGGAGTATTGAGGATTACTCTTAATAGAATCAATATTTGCTTTGAGATTAGAGATATTAACTCCGGAGAATGCAGCAGGACTTGAAAAGTCAAAAGCGGGAATGTCTGATGCATCATCAAAACGGGTTCCAAGAGCAATTTCCCAGAAGTCACTTACTCCATCACCATCATAATCGGTTTCAGCAACACTCAAATCATCAAGATCTGAAAAATTACTATCGCTAGAATATTTCGATAAGGGGGTTGCGTAAAAAGCTTTACCAACAGACGCCCAACTACTTTCATAAATGTAAATCGTTCTATTAATGTCATTAACATTACCCCAACCGTCTTTCACCCTGTAATTTATAATTCTTTGGGTGATTTCAGCACTTAGCACTGAATTATCATCAAGCCTTACGCTAGAGTTTACTTCAAGTAATGAATTGTTACTAGTAGCAAACTGATTTTGTATTTCAGCAATTGTTGTAGTGTTAAAGGTACTTTTACAATAGATTATTCCAGTCGTAAGTGGATCAGGCCAATTTTGGTCTGGATCGACAAAAATCATGGCGTGTGCTTCTCCTATACCATCGCCATCAAAATCTGGGTACTCATCTAATGAAAATGATGCATCTTCAGCATATATACCGGGATCTACAAAACTATAATCGGCGAGCATTAAGCGATGAGCACCAGAACCAAAACCAGATCCATTAAAATCGGGACTCCCAGGTCGATCTTGATGAAGATCTTCAGTGCCTATGGTTGGAAGTCTACTGCCATATCTGAAAAAATCGTGAATAATACTCGGACCAACCATGGTAAAAGAGGGAGCTGTATTATCCCTAACAATTAAAGTTCTGTCATAGTTACTTGAAATATTATTGGATTCATCAGTAACAGTTATTAAAACATTGTAGCCAGAGCCACCATCAGCCGAAGGAAAAACAGAACCTGGTACAAAGCTACTACCATCTGGTTTAGTAATATTTACCACCCATTTTGCACGATCTACGACGGTGTCTAAATTTGCATCAATCTCAACTCCGGAACCGTTATCGTCCGCACTTAAATTTTGGAGCATTCTGGTTTGAGCATTGGCCAGACTGCTTGCATCACTAGACAGGTAATCAATTACCACTTCGTCACTAGTAGTATTCGTGATAGTTGGTGGGGTTGTATCTCTTACAATATAATATCTTGAAGCATTGGCCTCGTTTCCCTCTGAATCACTTACAGAATAGAAAACTTTAAATCTGCTGTTTAAATGAGAATTATTCGTAGAGAGTGGAAGACTGATGCCATTTTGACTTCCAACCAGGTAAAGCGTTCTTTGTATTGAACCAGTGAGAACTCCATCACGTGCATCATAGGAAGTAGTACTAAGAGGAGAAAATTGAGCGGGAGCAGAAGCATTCAAGTCATAGTCCCAAAGATCGGGTGGAGTAGTATCATCCAAATCTGTAAGCTGAACACCCGCTTCTAATTCAATGAGCAAATTTTCAGTTGTATCTGGAGTCAATGTGATTAAAGGGCTAATTTCATCCACAAAAGAATATTCTCTGGCTAATTCAATGGAATTATCTCCAGAATAATACGAAACGGAAAAACTGACGAGTTCTCCATTATCCGATAATGATAAGTTATGAATCTTTGAGTAAATCTCTACAGTTTCTGAGGTATTATTTTCAACATAAACTCCAGGATCACGAAAATAAACTGTACCATTTTCTTTCAAAGCAAACGCACTATACCAAAGTTTCGTTCTACCGTAATTTCCTGAATCGACATTACGTTCTTCGTGAGAAGACTCATTTTGCCTGCCAGTTACATCATCATCAAAAACTTCTGTGGTGTCGTTGATCTCCAGATTGACCTCAGAAGAAGAAAATAAACTCGAGTTAGCTTCTGAATATTTAAGCACAACATCAGTAGAACTTGGTAGATTGACGAACGGATCGGTGCTACTGAAAACAAGAGAAGTGTAGGAACCATAAACTGAACCTATAAGATCTTCAGGCGTAAAGAGCAATGGATTGACGGAAACAAGATCGGAAGAAGCCGTCAGATTTTGACCGTTTGTATAAGTCGAAGGAACAAGTGCAATATGGGGAGCAATTGTATCTTGTACAATTATGGTTCTTGTTTTGGTAGTAGTGTTGTTCAAGTCATCGGATGCAGTATATGTGACTGTGTATGTACCAACATCCCAAAATCCAATATTAGAGAAGTCATCAAAAGGATCATCTCCTGATGGATCTGTATAGGATATTCCACCTTTAGTAATGGTTCGAATTAAATTAAGTCTTGAGACAGAGAAATAGTTATCTTGAAGAGAAGAATTAATGTCATCGAAATCATCCGTGTAAGGATAACCTCCCTCCAAAGTTATCGTTGTAGCTTGTGAAAAATTGAATGTAGGACCTTCAATGTCTTTAACACGAATTTCTAAATCGTAAACATATTCGTCACCAAACTGATTTTGTGCAGTATACCTAACAATATGCTTGGGATATCCATCTGTGTCTTTGGCTATAAGATTTCCTGAACTATCAATGAAGTATTCTACATCAGTAAGATCATTGTAGAAGTAGTTTATGGAGTTACCTAAGATTCCATTAGTAGTATTGTTATCAATAGATTGTTGATAGTATGTTTGAGAGGAAATCGAAACATTAACATTACCGGATGAAACAGAAAAGTAACCAAAAACATCCGGAATGATTTCATTTCCATTACTTACATCAACCTCAGTTTCATAAATGTTAGTACTGTTACCATCAGCACGATAAAAGTTGATGATTGAAGGAGCATTGGGATCATTGGTAAATTCAAAATCTCTGGAAGCAGTGGCACTATTCCCCGCACGATCAGTAAAGGAGTAAGTTACCTTGTATTTGTAAGGATCTGTATTGTAGTCATAATTTTCGAGAATGCTTTCAATGGAGTTATTCAAATCCTCGGATAAGGTAACATTATCCTCTGCGTAAGCCTGTACAATAACAGTAAAGCGATCATTAGCATTTGCCAAACTGCCTAAAAGAGCACCGATTACCCTTCCATCAGAAAGCTGTATCGAAGATTCACCAAACTCATGGACAAAAAGATTTTCGGATATCTGAACACCCGGATCTGCGAACAAACTGCCTCCTGCTGAACCTCCAAGGTTATTATTGGGATAATTAGTAGTTTGACTGAGATCTACATAATAAGGAGTTCCAGAAATTAATTGGACGGTTGGACTAACTGAGTCTGTAATATTTATATCAAGTTGTATTGAGTTCCGAGCTTGATTACCACTCGGATCACTAATAGCAGAATAGGTAAGGTAGTCGGAATAAAATCCACTGAAAGCTAATATGCCATCAACCGAAAGATCGGGATTCTCATTTGTGTCTACTAACCAATCAGAAACAGAATCAGGATACTGGGTGTGATTAAAATCCAAATAGTAATTTGGAGTAACACTAACCCCAGGAGTTTCAATATCATTTTGGGAATAATAATTATCGATAATCTCGATCCGTGGAACTGGAAAAGCTTGACCTCTTGTACCTTCAATAGAGAAAGGCTCTAACCCATCTGGGATTTTTAGAAATGGACCAAGTTTATCAACCAATTTAACATTAAAATTAGCTTCAACGATTTGACCTCCACCCTGAATTTCACGATGCGATGAATCATCGATTGAAACAGTTAGATTCGTTAATGTGTTTACTGGATCGACATCATAATCTACGCCGAATGTAGATTCTGATGTGATGTATAGCTTATTGCTGGTCTTATTGTTTTCTATTTGAATGGAAGCAGAAATATCAGTTCCATCGAAAGCAGTGGCTTTTATGTAAACTTTTCTACTTTCTCCCCCACCCTCTGGCTTTGGAAGAATGGAGAAAATTCCATCATCGGAACTTGGGTCAAATTTTAAATATTGAGGTTGAGGTTTTACCAAATATTCAATGAATTTATCGCCAGTGTTTTCGCCGGTGGGGTCAAATATAAGACCATCTCTCCAACCGCCATTGGTAATCTCAAGGGTAGGCGGAGTTGATATTATCGTAAAAGAGGTATTATAGATAGAAGTGAGATCAGCCTCCCAATCAGGATGGGTAACATTTTCTATGAAACGAGAATCGATCGCCGTGAATTTAATTTCATATGATCCCGAAGGTAAAGTTTTGTATGGTGCGACAAATTCAGGAATTGCACCGTTAGAATAACTGACAATCTCTGGAGTAATGACAACTTCGCTTCCAGCAAAATCAGTAACCTTCTGGCTATTGATCCAATTTTGAAATTCATTAAGTGGATCTGTATATTCCAGTGTTGGGGTATTGTAGTTTGTAAGCCAAGTCGCATTTGATTCAAAAGGTTTTCCATCGTCCTCAAAGTTGGGTGCATTTGCAGAAATAGTAAGGGATCGAGGTACTTCTCTGGATATCCCACGTGAGTCTTGCACAAGGTAATTAAGAGTGTAAACTTGATCAGAAAGGGAATAAATTAAAGTATCAGGACCGAATACAGACCCGCTTGAATCGCGAGCATTCAACAAAGTGATCGAGGAAGAATTAATTTCATTTCCGAACTCATCAACCCCACTAATATTGTGAGGAATAGAGCTAAGAGGTTGATCCGAAAGCTCAACATAGAGATTTTCACCGGTAACTTCTGGTAGTTGTGCACGAATAGAAAGGGTTTGCGTGCTGCTAACAGTGGTCAGACCACGCCAATCCTTAGCAATGATCTGAAAATCTGTGTTACTGTTATTCGTAGAAATATAGGAGGTAGGATCTAATGATAGGTAAAAAGAGTCATCTTTTGCAGATGCAGAATAGGAAAGCTGCTGACCACGGACATCAAAAACCTGAATTTGATTAATCCAATCCATAAATACATCGTTTGGATCCGTAAACGGAATGTCTGGCAATGTAGGAAGTGGCTGTATGGTGGGTCGAGTTGCTACAACTTCAACTTCCTTACTAATACTGGTTGAAGAGTTACGAAAATCAGTAACTTGGTAGACCACATTGTAGACAACAGACTCCCCTACCCCCGGTGCATCAGCGGGATTATCCAGCACAATGTCTGGAACATTGGAAAGAATAACGGCACTCTCTATATCATTATCAAGGAAATCAAAGGCGGATACACCGGGATCCAAATCTGCCCAAGTCAGTCCCTCATCTGGGCTTCTAAACTCAGCAACGATACGGGATCCTCCAGAAAGTACCTGAAATAATGGATCTGCATTGGGGGTTCCAGCTGCAGCTTGATCGCGCAGGCTAAGTTCTGGAGGCAGTCCAAGAAAGCGGTCAATATTTCCACCGGCAACAGTTTCACCAGTAACCGATGCGGGTGCGGAGGGTGCTTCAACCTCAGGTAGGGGGGCCTCCACCGGTGGAGCCATTTGAATGGACTCAAAGGTGAAATCGGAGGATACCTGCTCAGATTCACCGATCGCGAAAAAGACCTCGGATGCAATTTCGTGAATAAAGTCTAAGTCGCCAGCCGATGGCCCAACTACCATGGGCTCATCAAAGGAACCCTCTTCACCGGAATCATCCTCATCTGAATCTCCACTAAGGTTAAGATTGGGGAAAATAGAACTGATAGGGGGAGGCAATGCACCGGCTTCTGTTAGGGCAGGTCCATAAGTGGATGATAAATCTACAAGCTCACCCGTTTGGCTCGCCACAGACTCACCAAGCTTACTGGTTGCCAGCTGTATGGATTGGCCCGATAGAATGGTAACTGTATTTCCATCCGTATCCGTAAATTCAATATCCCCTGAGACCAAATTAATTCCACCCATTATATCTCCAGTCACTGGATTACGAACGGCCATAAATTGAAACATGGTGCCCCGGATACCCGCTGTACCAATAGGGCTTGATAAATTCATCGATGACCCCTTTTTCAATTTTGGTGCCTTGACGATCAAATCACCAAAATCGAGGTGTGCAGAAAGTTCTGATTTTGTAGGTTCTTCCTCCAGTTTGCCTGGAGGAGCGAGATCCTCAACCACTGCTTCGAGTTGCTTGTATTTACGCAAATAAAATCGGCTACCCGGCTTGATTGTGATCAATGTGCCGTTGGAGAATAGCAAACTAACTTTACCTGTTTTCCCAGTTGTGAGAATGGTTTTAGGTGAGATTTTTTTGCCAACATAGGAGGAACTCATGTTGACTTTGAAGTCATCAATTAAATTGAGAGAACTGACTTCTCCCTCGATGGATGCGACAATCACACTCTGGGTGACCTTGTCCCCGAATAATGATGCGATTAAAAACGAACAGAAAAAAACGATTCCTAGGAGGGCTCGTTTGGGAAAATTAATTAAATGGAAGGGGCTACCCATATAATAAGCCTTAGGGTATGCCAACTTAGGCTAGGTCCGCAAGCGGTTTTTTAAAAGAAATTTCGGGAAATAGTTTCCCCAAAATCAATCACTGATTTCACCAGCGTATGCGGAGGGAGAAAGCAGCCCAGACTCAGCAAGTGGTTGGGTGGGGCGAACCCGAATCATCCAGCCAGATTCATACGGGGTATTGTTCACACTTTCGGGGGAGTCGTTTAATTCCTCATTAATTTCCACAACTTCTCCAGAGACAGGCATATACAAATCGGATGCGGCTTTTACAGATTCAACAACTCCGAAGACGGCTTTTGCATCAAATTGCTCCCCGACCTGAGGAAGTTCAACAAAAGTGACATCGCCCAAACTATCCTGGGCATGATCAGTAATTCCAATTACACAAGTCTCGCCCTCATCTCGAATCCATTCGTGGTCTGCAGTGTAAAGAAGATTATCAGGAATATTGCTCATGAATTTTGGTGTAAATTATTGCTTATTTTCTGCAACTTAAAAGCTGAAAGTTTTTAGGGTTCTCCAATTCGCATGCCGTCTGGAACCACCCCATTTTTGACCACGATAACAAGCCCATCTCGAATATAGATATTTTCTCCCTCGTCTGCCCATCCTTCCTCAAGGCCTTTTGGGCTCAAAAATACATTGGAACCAATGCGGGCATTTTTATCGATAATCGCATCCCGAATATCGGAACCATCCCCAACCCCAAGATGAGTTTTATTTGCTTGGTCTCCATCCTCATAAAAATCTGCCCCCATCATTACCACGCTTTCCATCCGGCATCTTTTACCAATGATAGAGCGCTCAGCTAACACACAGCGATTCAAAATGGAATCTCCAACCATGCAACCACTGGCAATAATAGTACTCGTCATGGAGCATTTGCCCAGCTTAGCAGTGGGCAAAATATCAGGACGGTTATAAATTGGTCGCTGTCCTTCGTAGAAATTGAAGGCAGGAACCTCATCCGTGAGCTGTAAATTGGCTTCAAAAAAGGCACGGACCGTTCCAATATCCTCCCAATAATCATCAAAAACATGGCAGCGTATATCCTGATTGCCCACCAGAGATGGAATGATTTCTTTCCCAAAATCTTTGTCGTCGCCAGAAAGAGCACGCTTCATCGCTTCCGCGTTGAATACATAAATACCCATGGAGGCCAGGCAACGGTCCTCTTCTGCTCCATTGGCTTTCAGTTCATCGGGTACCAAACGGGCAATAACTTCCGGATCGGTTGGTTTCTCAACAAAGTCCACGATTTTGAACTCCTCTCCCACCCGCAGAAGTCCAAGCCCAGCGGCTTCACTGGTATTGACTGGCTTGGCAGCCACAGTGACATCTGCCCCACGGGCAATATGTTCCTCCACCATTTTGGAAAAATCCATCCGGTACAGCTGATCTCCGGAAAGAATAATGAAAAGATCATCTGATTTTGCATGAAAATGAATTAAATTACGTCTCACTGCATCTGCCGTGCCCTGATACCAATCATCCCCATGCTCGGTTTGCTCAGCCGAAAGAATTTCCACAAAACCACGGCCAAACCGGTCAAAGCGATAAGCATCGGCCACATGTCGGTGGAGTGACTCGGTATTAAACTGACTGAGCAGGTAAATCTGGTTGTACCCGGAATTAATACAATTGCTGATAGGAATATCTACCAGCCTGAACTTACCGGCCAACGGAACAGCTGGCTTACATCTTAGTTTAGTAAGTGGATAAAGTCGGGTGCCTCGCCCACCCCCCATGATCACACAGTGTACTTTATTGGATGCGGGAGAAATAAGGTTTCTATTCATAGGGCTAGGTCGGGAATTATCTTGCTCGCGTTTATCTTGGGTTAGATTAGCTAGATAAGTATGTGGAAATTGAATTCCGTCATTCGGCAAACACAAAAATGAGTTGTGAAAGAAAATTTACGCTTTTTTCAACAATTCTTTACCAAAGTATCGCCTGAAAGGTATAGCTCATGCTTTTAATAAAACAGACATGAATTTTTCTCCCTCATTGCCCGACTTTCTCAATGATACTGATGCCTATGATTTGATTGGTGTGCAGGCAGAATTTAGTGCGGATACAGAGACTCCTCTTTCCGCATATGCCAAATTAGCAGATCAAAAGCCTGCCTTTTTATTTGAATCTGTAGTGGGCGGGGAACAAGTCAGCCGCTACTCTTTCATCGGTTTTGGGCCGAGAAAAGTAATCTCATCACAGCTAGATTTGACAGAAATTACGGAAACGGGAAAAGATCGAAAACAAATTAAGACTCCTGAGGATCCACTATCTTTAATTGAAAACGAAATGCAGGGAATCCGCTACAAGCCATGCCTCAAAGATGGCAGGTTTTCTGGAGGAGCAGTCGGCTATCTTTCCTACGAATACGCCAGTCGTGTCGAAACTACGGTGCCAGTCCCCCCAAAGGATGAACTCGGATTACCACTACTCTACTTTATGATCACAGATCTGGTGCTCGTCTTTGATCATGCCCGCCAGTCCCTTACCATCTGTGCGAATGTACCGACGAACGAGGACCCCGAAAAGGCGTATGCAGATGCCTGCCAAAAAATTCTCGCCACCAAAGATTTGCTCAGCAAACCATCCACCCTCTCCCCCGTCTCCCTGCATTCCACTTCTGATATGGAGGCTCCGGAGGGAAATCTGACAAAGCAAGAATTCGAAGATGCAGTGGAACAAACGAAAGAGTATATTCGTGCTGGGGATGTTATTCAAACTGTTCTTTCCCAACGATTTAAAATACCATATAGCGGAACATCCACCGATCTTTACCGGGCACTTCGTGCCATTAATCCATCCCCCTACATGTTTTTACTGGAGGGAGAGGATTTTTCCATCATTGGGGCATCCCCGGAAGTTCATGTAAGACTGCACGACGGAGAGGTACTGATACGGCCAATCGCAGGCACCCGGCCAAGAGGGAAAAATAAAGCAGAGGACGAAGCACTTGAACAGGATTTACTGGCTGATGAAAAAGAAAAAGCTGAGCATTTAATGCTGGTGGACCTCGCCCGCAATGATATTGGGCGGGTTTGTAAAATAGGTAGTGTGGAAGCAGCCGAATTTATGACTATTGAACGGTATTCTCATGTGATGCACATTGTATCTCAGGTGGTGGGCAAACTGGAAGATGATAAAAATGCCTATGATTTGATGAGAGCCACCTTCCCAGCAGGTACGGTCAGCGGAGCACCCAAGGTCAGAGCTATGCAAATCATTGCAGAACTCGAAAAAATGCAAAGGAATGTTTATGCGGGTGCACTTGGTTACTTCGGATTTGAAGGTAATCATGACTCCTGCATTGCCATCCGAACAGCCATGCTAACGGAAGGTAATATCCATCTACAAGCCGGTGCAGGCGTGGTGGCAGATTCTGTTCCTGAAAATGAATATCATGAAACCATCAATAAAGCCAAAGGTATGCTGAAAGCGATTGCCATGGCCGAAAATTTCTCTTCCAATCAATCGCAGCAAGGCTCTTAATTTACCTACCCTCATGCAGCAAGCACCCGAACAAAGCTCCCTTGATATCTATATGCAACAGATATCAGACATCCCATTGCTGACGGTGCAGGATGAGATTGATCTCGCTGCCCGTATTGCCAAGGGAGATACCGAGGCTCGTGAAATTATGATTACCTCCAACCTCAGATTGGTGGTAAAAATTGCACAAGAATATTCCAATCTTGGTCTCTCTGTTCTGGATTTGATCAATGAAGGAAACATGGGGCTCATGAAGGCGGTGGAGCGGTTTGATCCCTCCAAAGGTGGAAAGCTCAGCACCTATGCATCCTGGTGGATCAAGCAAGGGATTAAACGGGCCCTTGCTAATCAGAGCAAAACGATCCGCTTACCTGTACATATGGTGGACCGGGTAACTCTTATTCGTAAAACTGCAGCAAAACTATCCGAGAACCTCGGACGGGAGCCTTCCAACGAAGAAATTGCTGAGACTCTAAATTTACCCGCAACGCGGGTATCTCACCTGCGCAATGTCAGTACAAAACCGGCTTCTTTGGACTCTCCGATTAATGAAGAAGATGGCTCCACTTTGGGCGAAGTTGTACCCGATGAAAAAAGTATAGATCCCTACGAAAGCCTGAAATCCAAAAGTTTAATCGGTGATGTAAACCTCGTGCTTTCTATGCTAGAGCCAAGAGAAGCTGACATTATCCGTCTACGCTTTGGATTGGATGGACGGGACCCACTTACACTTGAACAAGTGGGTGAGCAAATCGGCATCACCCGTGAGCGCGTGCGACAGCTCCAGGATCAGGCTTTAAGAGATCTGCGTAAGAAAATGGCAAAGTACGAAAAACAACGCACGGTAGAGGAAATCAAACAGGAAGAACTGATCGCTGAACGCACTAAAATCCTTCAGGACCTTTTACATAAGAATACTTCTGTTGGGTCCAACTAGCTTGAGAATTACGAGAGTGCTACCAACTTGTGCACTCTAAATTTTGAACCTGTACTCCTCCCAAAGAAATAATTTAACCAAAAAAGCCCACATCCGCAGATGGCAGATGTGGGCTTTAAATTAAATTAAGCGATCGGTCGATCAGTCTTCGTTTTGTGATTCGGCGGTTGCTTCGTCCAAAAGGTCACCCAATGAGGTAGTCAGGTCTTCACCTGAATCATCATAGGTGGCAACTTCCTTAGCCAGAGCATCCTCGTCGTAATCTGCTGCCTTGATACTAAGTCCAATTCTGCGTTCTTCGCGGTCGATCTTGATCACACGAGCAGATACTTCGTCACCTTCTTTAAGGTGATCTTTTACTTTCTCAATACGCTCTTCGCTGATTTGGCTGATGTGAACCAAGCCATCGATGTCATGCTCAAGCTCAATAAAGGCACCGTAGCCTGCTACACGGGCAACCTTACCCTTAACCACATCGCCCATGCGATATAGTCGGTCGATATTTTCCCAAGGATCATCAGTAAGCTGCTTCATACCCAAGGAAATACGCTGGTTCTCTATACTTACTTCGAGGACGATTGCATCGACTTCATCCCCCTTCTTCACCATCTCACTTGGATGGTTAATCTTGCGGGTCCAACTCATATCGGAGACATGTACCATACCGTCAATACCTTCTTCCAATTCCACAAAAGCACCATAGGAGGTAAGGTTGCGGATCTTACCTCGGACGCGTGCCCCTGGAGGATAGTTGTGGGTGGCCATGTCCCACGGATTCACATCGAGTTGGCGTAAACCAAGGGAAATCTTTTGGTCATCTTTCTGAATTCCGAGAACAACCGCATCCACTTCATCCCCGACAGATAGGACTTCGCCTGGTTTAGTGATACGCTTGGTCCAAGACATTTCTGTAACATGAACAAGTCCTTCGACTCCCTCTTCCAATTCCACAAAAGCACCGTAAGGAACAAGATTGACCACCTTACCACGCACTTTGGCATTGATGGGGAACTTGCGTTCGATTTCATCCCATGGGTTGGAGGAAAGTTGCTTAAGACCCAAAGATACACGCTCACGGTTTTTATCGACCTCAATAATGCAAACGGTGATTTCCTCACCCGTTTTGACCATTTCACTAGGATGAGAAATTCGACCCCAGCTCATATCAGTGATATGAAGCAAGCCATCCAAACCATCGAGATCGATGAAAGCACCATAATCGGTAATATTCTTAACCATTCCACGGCGGGTTTCGCCTGGAATAATATCGTTAAGGATTTCGCGCTTTTTGTCCTGACGGCGCTCTTCGATCAATTCACGACGGGAAACAACGATATTTTTACGCTCCCGGTTTATCTTGACCACTTTAAAGTCAAAGGTTTGCCCAACAAACTGATCCAAATTCTTTGGTGCTTGAATATCCACCTGAGACGATGGCAGAAATGCATCAACTCCGATATTCACAACCAATCCACCCTTTACCTTGGAGCGCACACGTCCGGTGATCACAGAGCCTTCCTCGCAGGTATTGACGATCTTTTCCCAGTTTTTCTTCTGCTCTGCTTTATCGAAGGATAGTTGTGGATTTCCATCCCTATCCTCCAGTCGTTCCAAGAAGACTTCAATATCAGAGCCAATCTCGAGCTCACTGAGGTCCAAAAATTCGTGGGCAGGAATGGTGCCTTCTGCCTTACCTCCAAAGTCAATAACAACTTCGGTTGGGCGGACTTCCATGATGGTTCCGGTAATAACGGAGCCTTCTTTTAATAATTCAATTTTGCTCTCTGCGAGCAAATCTTCCATGACAGTACTCATGATAATAGTGTTTAATTAGCCACTTAAGAGGGAGCAAAATCGCTGCTGCGAACTTCCATCGCTAAGTGGGTTAAGGGTTATTGGATGGTGATAAAGAACAAATAGGATATAAAATATGAATCTAACCGATTGAGCAAGATGTTATTTAAAATGATTTAGGGAACTACCTTATTAAGTGGATATTCAACGATTCCTTCGGCACCCAATCGAGTAAGAGCCGGAATAAGTTCACGGGATGCTTTCTTTTCAATAACTGTTTCCAATGCGATCCAGGAATCATCCGTTAATGAGGAAATCGTTGGATTACGCAGGGCTGGCATTTCCCTTATAACCTCATCTAATTTACTGCGTTCAAGATTGAGCTTTAAGCCTACCTTGGTGTCCGCGGACAAGGCGGCGCTAAGCATAAGGGCAATGTTTTCAATTTTTGCCCGTTTTTCTTCGTTTGCCCAGGCTTGCTTGTTAGCAATCAGCACGGTATTGGTTTCCATCAAAACATCCACAATCCTAAGCTTGTTGGCACGCAGGGAACTACCAGTCTCGGTTAGGTCGACGATTGCATCGACCAATTCAGGCACCTTAACTTCAGTGGCTCCCCAAGAGAACTCAACCTCCGCCTTAACCCCATTTTGAGTAAGAAATTCTCGAGTTACATTTACCAATTCCGTGGCAATAGATTTACCTTCCAAATCCTTTGCGGTTTTGATGTCAGAATTTTCCGGAACCGCCAATACCCACTTGGAAATACGATTGGATGCACGGCTGTAGATTAAATCAGTGACAATTTCCACATCCGATGAGTTTTCTCGCACCCAATCCCGGCCAGTCAAACCACAATCGAAAAACCCGTCCTCCACATAACGGCTCATTTCCTGTGCCCGAACAAAACGGCCATCAATTTCCGGGTCATCCCAACTGGGAGTGTAGGAACGTGAGCCCTTGGAGATAGAAAATCCGGCACGGGCAAAAAGTTTGAGGGTAGCTTCTTCCAAGCTTCCTTTAGGTAATCCAAAGTTGAGTAATAAAGACATAAGCAATCAAAAATATCAGATGCCAAAGATGTCGAAAAGCATCTTTTGAGTGAAAATGGGATAACTTAATTAGTTTGGGTATCTTAATTGAGCCTCTTCCAAAGACTTGTACATTTCCATCTCGCTTAAGATTTGCTCAATTTCTGATAAATGGGGGGGGTGCGGATTTGTTGGCTCAAAAACAACATCATGGATTAGTTTTACCAATTCTACATTTCTACGAAGCAATTCTCGCTGCTCATAAACCAGGCTACAAAACCGTTTTGGTTTTAATCTTCCGGCATTTTCGATAATACCTTCCAGAGATCCATATTCAGCAAGCCATTTCACTGCAGTTTTTGGTCCCACTCCACGAAGTCCCGGAATATTGTCCGACTGGTCACCAATAATCGATAAATAGTCCAAAATTCGATCGGCTGGCACACCAAATTTTTCGGAAATATTTGATTCATCCAGAATTCTCCAGCCTATCCGGGGATTTGCAGTGGGAGGAGGAAGAAGCTGCTTAACCGTTCCAGTGACCAGTTGCCCAAGATCTTTGTCCGAGCTGACAATTAAAAACTCTGCCTCCTCACCAGTCATTTTTTTGAGCTGTGTAGCAATTAAATCATCCGCCTCAATGCCCTCCAATTCTCCCAAGCCATAGCCGAGAGCAACGGTCAATTTTTTTACCCACTCAAGTTGCTCCGAAAAGCCATCGGGAGGACTTCCTCGGTTGGCCTTATATTCAGGGAGGATTTGCTCGCGATGGGGGCAGCCCCCCAGGTCAAAAAACACCCAGATTTGATCAGGTTTGTAATCATCTTCCAATCTCCAGAAGGTACGCAGCCAGCCATGAATCATATTGGTCGGAAAGCCGTCAGAGCGTGAAAGTTCCCGAATTCCGTAAAAGGCACGAAACGCGAGATTGTGTCCGTCGCAAAGGAGAATTTTCTGCATCCCTTTGTTATCTCCTACAGGCAAAGAGGAGGGCAAGCTGAAAGGCTAAAGACTGCCCTTACTCTATTGATTCTCCCAGCTTACAAGCTTTCCCTGACAGTACTCGGGGCGGGCCTCAGTAATATTAACCTTAGCAAATCTATTTTGTAATCCGGCAGGCTCTTGGGGAACCATCACTTTAAGATAGTTTTCGGTGTATCCTGCATATGAACCGTTTTTTGGGTTTTCCAATAGCACCTTTACTTGTTTGCCAACATACTCCTGATTAAACTCCATTCTCTTCGAAGCGGATAATCGCCGAAGCCTGGCACTTCTTTGCCTTCTCTCCTCCATCGGAACATGATCAGTTTGCCTGGCTGCAGGCGTACCATCCCTCTCAGAGTAGGTAAATACATGACAATAGGACAAAGGAAAATTAAGGAAATTCTCACAGGTTTCCTCAAAATCTTCTTCCGTCTCACCTGGATATCCAACCATCAAATCAGTACCCATACAAACATTAGGGATCGCCTGCTTTGCCCGCAGAAAAAACTCTTCCATTTCTTTGATCGAATACTTTCTTTTCATTTTGGAAAGTATTGAATCAGAACCGGATTGCAGGGGAACATGCAAAAAGGGCATCAGCGGATGGGTGGAGTCTGCCATCCAATCAAAAATTTCTTCCGGTATAGTGGTTGGTTCGATACTGCTAATGCGCAACCTGACCAAACCATCCAAAGAACACAACCGATCAAGCAAGGAAAGAAAATTACAACCATCCACCTTGTAAGTTCCCAGATTGACTCCGGTTAAAACGATTTCTCGAACTCCCCGTTCTAACATTTGGCCAGCCTCATGAAATAAATTTTCCAACTCACGTGCTCTCGACCGCCCCCGGGCAAAGGGAATAATACAGAAGGAGCACATGAAATCACATCCATCCTGAATTTTAAGGTTTGCCCGTTGCTCAAAGTTGGTATCCCCCACAAAGCCAATGCTAAAATCCTCCCGATCAATTCTTTCCCGAACAATGACCGGAACCTCAGGCTTTTTCGGCTCGAGGTAATTCAAAAAATTTAATTTATCATGATTGCCAATAACATAGTCAACTCCCTCAACCATTGCCACTTCGTTGGCTGAGACCTGAGAATAGCAACCAACCACAACTGTAACTCCTTCTGGGTTTTGGCGATTAAATCTACGGATGGCATTGCGGGACTTGGCATCGGCTTCATTTGTTACGGTACATGTATTGATAACTCCAAGGTCAGCATCCTCGCCAAATTCCACCACTTCATACCCTGCAGCTCGTAACCTACCCTCCAAGGCAATTCCCTCAGACTGATTCAGTCTGCATCCGAGAGATCTTACACTTGCTCTTTTAGCCAATGGTTTGGAAGAAGATTTCAAGCTTGAAACAATAATAGTTTTCTTAGTTGCATTCAAGCTTCACCAACATTTAGCGAAGGGCAATTGCTTCCATACTTGAAAAGCAAATAAATCAATTTAAATGCTTTAAGATAACGGGGAATAAATGTTTTTGGTTGATTAAAACAACGCAGGAACCAGCCAATAAAGAGATGATCTGCCCACATAGGAATCTTCGCCTGTTGCCCAGAAAGAAAAGCAAGAGCAGCACCTGTACAAATGATCGCAGGTTTGTAAGATAGTTTTTGCTTCAGAAAAAGCCCCAATCGTTCCTGCGTCCCTCCTCCTAATTGTATGAACACATACTTTGGTTTGGATTTTTCAATTTTTGCAAGAAGTTCATCATCTGAAATTTCCCCTGCTTTGGCATAGATCGGAGCAAGATAAACCGCACGGTTTTCTGGAGCCTCCGGGAAGCGATCTTTCAACCATTGCATACTTGCTTCAGACTCGCCAGCAGTAGGCATAACCCACAGAGTTTTGTCTTGAACCCATTTATTTCCGTCTAGCAGATTTTTTAAAAAAAGGAGACCGGAAATCCTTCTGACTGATGATTTGGTAAAATATTTTGTCCACAGGCAAAGGAGACCACTATCTGCCAAAACGAGATCCGCTTCCTTTAGAGCATTCCTGTAAATTGGAGAATCAACAAGGTCACCAGCTAATCCCGGACCAGAAGGAGCTACCAATAATCCGCCAGCTTCTTCCACCTCCAAACAGGCATCCTCGACAGAGCTATTGTAAAAACCTACTCCCAAGACTGTTTCTTTGGGTATCATTCCAAAACAAACTGATGCTGAAAATGAAGGGAGGAAATTGGTACTTCAGCAAGCAGATTTCGGAGGAAACAGCACCTGACCGATAGTCCGGAAAACAATTTCGACATCCAACCAAATGGACCAATTCCGAACATAATTGAAATCCATTTCTATCCTCTGCCTAATTAGATCAGGGTCGGTGAACTCTCCCCTTAATCCACGACATTGAGCAGGTCCGGTAACCCCTGGCTTCACAAACTGCCTGACCCGGTATGATTTAAAATTCTTCTCAAATAAATAATCGTGCTTTGCTAGGTAGGGTCTGGGTCCAACCAAGCTCATCTCTCCCTTAATTACATTGATGAGCTGGGGTAGTTCATCGATGCTAAAATGGCGGATAAAGCGACCAAAAGCAAAAATTCGTGCATCGTCCTTGGATGCCTGAATAGATTCGTCGCGCATACCCTCTGCAGCGTGAGACATAGAACGAAACTTCCAGATGATAAACTTCCTTCCAGCCAAACCTACCCTCTCCTGTTTAAAAAAGAGAGGTCCGGGAGCCTGCAAGACCTGAAAAATTTTCGTAATCAAAATTGAAGGAGGAAGTAAAAGCATTGCAGCAGGCAGGGAAAGCATCAGGTCGAAGAGTCTCTTCACCATTCGATTAAAGGGACTTTCCAATGGTTCGTTGAGAAGTGTAAAAAACTGCCTCCCTGACTCTTCCATGAAAACAAGTCTTGAATAAAATAGATTGGATAGCGGGTTGTATATCATCACCCTTGCACCAAACTGAGTAGCGATCTCGGCAACATCGCCAACCCAACTTGCCATGTTACTATCAGGTAATACCACTAGTTGATGAGTTCTGTTTTTTTCTAGATAGTTTTTAAGATCCTGCAATAAGCCAAGGACTTTAACTGGTGCATACTCATCGTTGAGCAAAGATCGAGAGGTACAAAATGCACCGTCAAAGTGAAGTCCAACATCTTTTTGATGTTCAATCCAGTCACTTAGTTCATTGATCGACTTCATATCTCCAATGATCAAACTTGATCGGGTACTGCCGTGAAAACCTATTATCCTTTTGAAAATTCCGGGCAAGGCAACATTGGAGAGGATGAGAAGCGGCCAGCAAAAAAGTACATAAAACCCAAGAAACAAGCGGCTTGTCTCATTGTCTTTGGTAGCAAAATAGGCAGCAAATACAAAAAATGCGATAATCGATGTCTGGAAATTAGCTTTTACGGTTGCTTCCCGAATACGCTCCCATCCGTTTTTAAGGTAAAAAGTTCCATAATTCTGCAAAGAACCAAATGTTGCCACGGCCAACCCAGCCAAGGCCACCAAAGAGTAATTCCATGGAAGAATGATGAGAGAGAGATCGAGTCTTTCCCAAATCTCAACTGCTGCCCAAAACCATACAAAGACAACCACGCTCAGGGATAACCTGTGCAACAGAGCATGTCCGCTATCGCGAGGATTTTGCATAAGCTAACTTTTAAAACCTTTTTAAATCTTCGCAAGGAGAGAAAATCATTCCATGTAATATGACTTTCAGAAATGCATGAAAGATTCCCGAACAAAGCACTTGCGTTTTCATTTTTTTTTGAAAACAATGAAATTATGCCTACCAATATCAAATCTCAAAACTTGAGATCTGAGACAAAAGAAAATCTACTGGAATTGGAATCCATTGATTTTTTTGTTCGCATGATGGGCATCTTGGGGATGCCTCGTTCTGTAGGTGAAATCTACGGACTCCTATATTTTTCCGAAGAACCCCTGTCGATGGACCAAATTGTCCAAAAACTCGGTATGAGTCTTGGTTCTGCTAGCCAAGGGCTGAAAACATTACGCTCACTCAAAGCTGTTCGCTCTTCTTATGTCGCAGGAGAAAGGAAAGATCATTACCAGGCGGAAACCGAATTTCGCCGACTCTTTTCCAATTTTCTCAAAGAGGAAATTTTACCCCATATGGAAAGTGCATCAGAAAGAATTAAACGCATGGAAAGAGTTTTGCCACCCGATCGGTCCGATGATGAGTTTTACAAGGTACGTGTTGAAAAGTTAAAAAAATTAACCCGGGCTGGAGGAAGATTACTCCCCGCATTGGCAGGATTGCTTAAATTATGAAAGTATATCCTGAAGATACCATGGATGACTGGTCCATCGGTTGGTACTGTATCAGGGCCAAGCCCAGAATGGAATTAGTGGCAACTGCCACCCTCTCCACCTTGGGAAATGTGGAGGTCTTTTTTCCCAGAACTCAAAGAACCAAGAAAATTCCACCCCAGCCCTTAAAACCTCTTTTCCCGGGATATTTCTTTGCCCGGTTTGATCCGGTGGTCCACCTGCGTAATGTGCATTTCGCTCGAGGCGTTGCCTACATTGTAAGGCGAAAGGAGGTTCCTGTTCATGTGCCCCCTCAAGTGATGATCGCTCTCAGGCTCCTTTCACCGGAGGGTGTGGTTGAAATTCCTGACCGCCCGCATCGTGTGGGCGAAAAAGTAAAGGTTATATCAGGTCTTTTCAAAGGGGATCAAGGAGTGGTCACTCAACTGGTTCCTGCCCGAGAACGGGTTCGAGTACTTTTCGAAATTCTCGGCCGCCCAACGGAGGTTGAGATTAATGAAGATGATGTAGATTTCCCCAGTGCCCACCCCATTGGTACTGAATAATTTTTGCCCTCAGAAAATTATATTTCTCCTGATTGGCTTTGCTTCTTGCAAAATGCCAACTGCGGTAGCCTACCCTCCAAATCTAAAGCAAACACAAACCTTTATCTTTTGAGACCATCCCTCTACATTCCTTAGTCTATGTTTCCTAGCTAATGTTTGGCCTTAATTTACTCTACATTTTTTCTATTGGATTATTGATATGTTTTGGTGGAGCATTCTTTACCACCGAGTTGTATTTACCCAAAATTTTAAAATGGAAAGCAAACAAGCTATTTACTCAGTCTCAAGTATATCTGGATGAGCAAATTAACAATGTCGGTGGTTTATTGGATGATGGGGTTCAGAAAGCAAAAATTGCCCATTTACTCGACCCTGAAAATCAGCTACACCTCGTTAATTTTTTGAGACTTCAGTATAGGACTTCTCCAGCTAAAGCTATCATTGGTTGGTCAAGTGCCATACACAATCTGGATGAACCAGCTCTTAGGGAAGAGTTATTGGACAAAAGTTTTAAAGTTCTCAGGAATAGCGACTTACCCCCTCACGAAAGAAAAATTGGAGCGGAAGTAGCCTACCGCGAAATTGAGCACTCTCGGCAGGATGTTAGCTGGGCAACCAACCCAGAGAACCAGCTAAAATATTGCGAATTACTCGCTGAAACCGGGCAGTCTGAACAAGCGATGCAAGAATCATTGGATCTGCTCGACAAGTTTCCCGAATATCCCGAGGCCATCTTCCTCATTGCCCGCCTGAGTGCTCACCTGGAAGATGACTCCAATCTCTTTGCCCTTGGAAAAAGTCTGGCAAACCTAGCCACCCAGCAAAATGAAAATGGAATCAAGGCAATTCGGCACATGACTTTGCTTCATCTTCTCTACCCTCTGTCGGCTAAAAGCTTGGATAAATGCATCGAGCTCCTGAATGCAAACTCTCTGGCAAACCCTATCGATTTTATGCGCATCCATGCACTCAGGTATGGAATTGCAACAGGGGAAAAACAAAAGGCTGAAATTGTTTCTTCCTGTGCATCTCTATTCGACATGGAAAACTCAAAAGACATCTTTATTTTCAATCAATGGTTAGTCCGCTTGGATGATTTTGAATCCGTTCTTAAACATTTACCTGCATCGAAAGCAAAGATGGATGAAAACCTGTTCAAACTGAGAATGAGTGCTCTAGTCCGGGCAGGAGATTTCGAAAGAATTCATGCAGAGATAGCCAACGCCCCACTCATTTCCTCCCAATGGAAACTAGTAATTGAGTCCCGTGCCTTTGCGATGACAGGTCATTATGAAGATGCGATTAAGTCCCTGGATCGATTAATCCCTATCATCGAAACCGATCCTCGTGATGTTGACTCTATCTGCCAGTATCTTGAAGCATCCCGGGATGTAAAAGGACTCTGTCACCTGCTCGAATATTTCTCCAATAAACCCATTCATGCCAAGTATGCTTTATCCAGACTCATCCAATACCGGGCTGGATCTGCCCACGCCCATGAGCTAGTGGTTTGGCTGGAAAAACTGGCAGAACTGAGCCCTCAGGATGCCACCCTTAAAGTTGCTATTCTTTATCTCAACCTTCTCGATACTCAATTAATCAGTCCATCAACAAAACTTAGTAGTCTGATTGAAAATGCTGAAGAATTAGTTGAAAAAACCAATCTTCCTCAGGCAAGAATCAGTCTTGCACTGGCTCACTTGAGAAATAAAGCTCCAGATGTGGCCTTGGTTGCTCTTGGCCCCCCAGAAAACTGGCGCTCGTGGATTAATACACGTCCGGCATGGTCTTTTATTGCTTCCCAAGTTTTCCGCCTCAATCATGATTCTGAGAAATCACTTATTTTAGCCAAAAACCTTGATCCCAACTCTTTTGATTTTGCGGAAAAAGAAAGCTTCAAGACGCTTTTCCCCTCTTCCTTTAGAAACTAGCAAAAAAAATGGAAACCATTAGTCCAAAGGTCGAGATTCAAAATACGGAGAATCCTGCGAGTTGGAAAATTGGAATGGGTTTCCTTGCCCTTCTAGCACCCTGGTTACTCCTTATTTTTCAATTATCCATTACCTGGGAAACCAACGAACAATATGCCCACGGTTATTTGGTTCCTATCCTTTGTCTCTTTCTTATTCTCAAGACCTATCCCCCATTAACAGAAGCCCAAACTTTTGAGCAGAACTCTCCCCTACAAGGGAAATTAGTCTTCTTTCTAGCCTTACCCGTTTTGCTGGTGTTTTTCCCGGTTTGGCTTGTTCGTGGTGCCAATTCAGATTGGAGAATGATTAATTTTATCCTTTTCCTGCTCACGATATTATACACTTTCGCACTGCTCTATGATGATGGTGGATGGAAAAGAGTCAGGCTCCTTATTTTCCCTTTTCTTTTCTTTTTAGTAGCTATTCCCTGGCCTTTAAAGACCGATCTCCAGCTCACGCAATGGCTGCAGTCCAAAGTATCCTCGATCATTGTGGATATTTTACTTTTGATGGAACATCAGGCACGCCTGGAAGGTACCGTGATTGATGTCGGGGTTTTTGGAAAGATTGGGGTCGATCAAGCTTGCAGTGGAATCAATGGCCTTCAGTCATCTTTAGTAGTTACACTCTTCTTGGGGGCATATTACGGCTTTGGTTGGATCAATCGTCTCTTTCTAATTCTTAGCGGCATGCTATTGGCGTTAGCCTTAAATTTATGCAGAGCCTTCTCCCTTTCCTTCATTAAAATTAAAGGAAAAGGTCATCTCCTTGATGACTCATTATTCACGATTGCAGGTTGGGGCTTCCCATCCATTCATGATTTATTGGGTTGGATTGAGACTGGTTGTATTTTTTTGGCAATTCTGCTCCTGGCACGGATGGCGAAAGGCGGTCTATTCCTGACCACCATGGCCAATGAGCCAAACCGCTGGCTAAACCTCCGTTATGCAAAAAAACCATGGCTCAGTTTAGCTTTAGCTTTTGCTTTTGTAGCTATTGTATTTGGTGTGGAAGCACATTATCGGTCAACGGAATCAAAAATGTCCGACTCAAAAGTGCTAAGTTTATCTCTTGATGATCCGTCGATCAAAAAGGAAGAGGAAAAAATTTCCCAGCAGATTGTGGCTCAATTACATTTCGAATCAGCCGAGTCCTTTAAATGGCAAGATAGGTTCCGTACAACCTTCAATCAGTTTGGCCAGCAAGTGATCAATCCAAATTCTGAATACTGGCAAGGATTTGTTGCCAACTGGGAAACTGGGGGAGCCTGCACCGCTGTATTATCTACTCACTCTCCAGATTCTTGCCTTCCCTTGACAGGCTTAACACAAATCTCCCCTCCACCAGGAGGAGAACCATCACTCATTGATCTAAATGTGGGCGGTAAAAATGTCTCATTTGAAGCCTATGAATTTTCAAGAGATTATCGGAAGCTGTTCGTCTTCAGGTGTTTTTGGCCCAATAAATTTAGCCCAGGAGATAAAAATCTTTTTCCATCCGGGGGATATGATTTTAACGGTCGTCTTAAATCTGCGTTTAATGGAAAAAGAAATGTCGGCGGCACAATGGTCGCTTTGGCTATTGCAAATATTAATACCATGGAAGAGGCACTGGCGAAGCTAGGAATGCTTGCAGACAAAAGGCTTAGCTTAGATTAAAGAATTCTCAATCATTTACATTTCCCACCCCTGATTCCTGAAGAAGAAAAATTCATAAGTAATTGGCTTAAACCAGCTACGAAAATTTTTGAATCTAAATGGTTCAAACTACTGGGACACAAGGATTATCATTTTATCCAGTACCATAGCCGTCAGGTTATCATACTACCCATTATTGAAGGAAATTCCGTTGTTTTACCTAGGGTTCGCAGAAAAATTTTGGATCATGCTCTTTGGGAATTACCTGCTGGTGGAGCATTGCCAAATGAGTCATCCCAGGAAGCAGCTCTTAGGGAACTAAGAGAGGAAACGGGTATTGATGTTAGAGATATTAGCCGCCTAAAAGCTGAACATAGCTTGATAGTTTCCCCAAACCGCCTACCCATGTTTCCGCATGTTTTCTCGGTTCAAATTACCGGGCAAGAGTACGAGGAACGCCTACCCCATGACAATGAAGTCGAATGCGTGAAATGCTTCTCATCGGATAAGGTGAGAGAGATGATTCTTTCTGGTGAGATCATTACCTCCATCACCCTTGCAATTTTGGGTCGTTTTCTTATCAAGCAGCAGTTTGTGAGTGGTTCGTCCAGCTCAGCTCTCTAGTTTTTTGAGTTCCGTAATAGATTTTTTAAGGTTTTTCGCAGCCATCGCGGTCTTTCTCGGTCATACCAATTTTTATTGGTTCTTTTGCGGCCAGGTTTACGGGATAGGTCCGCAAAACGGACAAGACTATGTTATTATTTTCTTCGTTCTTTCTGGCTTTGTCATTTCGTGGTCCATTGATCGAAAAAAGGAGTATCACTTCAAGCAATACCTCTTCGACCGCATGGTCAGACTCTGGAGTGTTGCCCTGCCCGCCCTTTGTCTAGGTGCAGTTCTCGATCATTTCGGCAGAGCGACCCACCCAGAAACCTATGGAAACATTTTTTCTTCAGATCACCTCGGTCTGAAATATCTGATCTCCGGTCTTTTCTTGCATGAAAGCTGGTTTTTCAGCATTCGCCCAGGCTCAAACGGTCCCTTTTGGTCTCTTTCCTACGAGTTCTTCTACTACCTGATATTCGGAGCCATTACCCTCCTTCCCTCGTTGAGAAGTAAACTTTTTGTAGGATTGGCATTCTGCCTCGTGGCCGGGCCTAAAGTTCTCATTCTCCTTCCCTGTTGGTTGGTTGGTTGCCTTTCTTATTGGGGATGCAAGAAGTTAAACCCCAATGCCTTGGTCTCCTTGGTACTATTAAGTTCCAGTCTTTATTTTCTAATTTCTACCTTAGCCCCTAGGTGGGTGTCATGGACCTCGACTGATTTTCCCGGGCTAGGTATTCCTCCGCTCTTTTACTCCGCCAAGTACCTCGATGACTTCGCAATTGCCTTGGCCTTAGGTCTCCTTCTGCTTTCCCTATCCCGCTGGTTCTCGCTCGAGATGAAACCAATCTGTCGGATAGCGACCCTGATACGCACCTGCTCAAAATGCTCCTTTTCTCTCTACGCGATCCATTTCCCACTAATGGCATTTCTCAGCGCACTTTGGGTCCGGGGGGGGCTCAAAATTACCAACCACTTGCAAGCCACACTTCTGGTTTTTCTTTGCTGCTGCGTCTTTGCTCTTCTCTTTGAGGTGCCGCTGAAATGGTACCGCTCCCTCATTATTCGTACCCTTCCCTTTCTTTCGCAAAAATGTGGAATTCGTTCCTAACCCTTTTCGGGGTTCATCCGACCCTTGCCACTCTCATTCCTATATCTTTGGGGTGCTTGTTGTTATTGCTTAAAAAAAGACGCCTTCTTCGGTTGCTTGGATGCGTATCCCTTTGCTTAGGCATAATACTTGGGGCGACGCTTCATTTTCGTTGGGACTCCTTCTCCATACACTTTTTCAAACTTCCCAATCATTCATTCCCGGAAAACATCAGTGTTCTCTTCGTAGGAGACTCCATCACCTGCGAAGGTGCCCGCCCCCGCGGTTTCATTACTAAGATTAGGTCCGTTTTTCCAATTGAGCACCAAGTTGTTTGCCAGAAAGGAGCGACAAGCATCGAAATCGTCGATCTACTTGAACATGCGGAAATCCCCCTTGATCCGAATGTCATCATTGCCCAGTCCGGCATCAATGATCTCTTGAATGGCGATTCAGAAGGTCAGGTCTTCCGTTCGCAAGGAATGCTTTTGGAAAAGCTTTCAACCAAGTTCCCCCTAGCAAAAGTATACTTTCTGCCGATACATCCCTTGAAATTGGCAAATGGCACCATTTCGGAGTTTCCCCACCATATGCCTGCCAATTTCCCCGCTTGGTGGACAGACCATTCGTCTTTTGCACAAGATTCTCTTGTGGCTGACGGCGTTCACTTAAGTTCCCATGGACACTCGGATTTAGCCAAAGCCATCGTCCATAAAATCTTTTCAGAGAACTCCTGACAGATTCATTGAAATCAGTTTGCATAAATCTCGGTTGTGGATCCCGTATTCACCCGGACTGGAGAAACCTCGATGTCAATCCGTATGTAGGGGGAGTAGAGTCATGGAAGGCATCCGAAGGCATACCTGCAGCTTCGCAAAGCGTGGATGTAGTTTATCATTCTCACTTGCTCGAACACTTGCAACAGGAAGAAGGGGAAGACCTTATCCAGGAATGTTTCCGCGTTTTAAAGCCGGGAGGAATCCTGCGAATTGTAGTACCGGATTTGGAAAGAATTTGCAGAGATTACTTATCCACCCTCAAGGAAGTGGAGCAAGGAACTGAATATGCCCACTTAAATGCTCACTGGATGAGATTGGAACTATTCGACCAGATGACCAGAAAAGTTTCCGGAGGCAAGATGCTTCAATTTCTTCAGTCCAATCCAGATAATAGGGAGTTTTTAATTAAAAGATGTGGCAAAGAAATCATTCCTCCCCTAACCCCCGACTCGACCAATCCTCATTCTACCACTCAAGTTCAAGCCATACCCTTGCACCTGAAGTTCAAACAATTGTTAAATAATTTTCTTAACCTTAGCTGGCACAAGGAAAAATTGCTCAAAGCCTTTCTTAATGATTCAGATTACGAAGCCCTAAGATACGGACGCTTTACCCAAAGCGGTGAATTGCATAAACATATGTACGACCGCGTTTCATTGACTGAGCTACTTAATAAAGTTGGTTTTATCAATTGCAGCACCCAGTCACACCTATCCAGCTTCATAAGCGATTGGAAAGAATTTCATTTAGACAATACTAAGTCTGGAGAACCCAGGAAACCTGACTCTTTTTACCAGGAAGCCGTTAAACCCAAATAATCCTTTTAAAATTATGAATTGGAATAACAAAAAAGTACTCGTTACCGGTGGGGCGTCCTTCATCGGTTCCCACCTTTGCGAACAACTCGTACAGAGAGGAGCCAAGGTGCGGGTTGCCGAAAACTTCTCCAGCGGAGAAAGAGGACACCTTGCACAGATCGAATGCGAAACCCTCGAAGGTGACCTGCTCGATCCTTCCTTTTGTGATCAAGCCACCAATGGGATAGAGGTTGTCTTTCATTTGGCAGCCGACCATGGAGGGCGAGGATACATCGATTCTCACCCCGTGGAATGCTCCACAAACATGGTTCTAGATGGTCAGGTTTTTCGCCACGCCCACCAAAATGGGGCTGAAAAAATCATTTTTGCTTCCTCCGGATGCGTTTATCCAACTTCTGCTCAGATGGATGTTACCAAGGAGGTCTTTCTTTACGAAGACATGGTCACCCCGCCCTACGAGGCAGATGATCTTTATGGTTGGGCCAAGCTTATGGCCGAACTCACCCTCAAGGCCTACCACCAGCAACACGGTATTGGCACCGGCTCCTGCCGTTACTTCACTGTTTATGGTCCTAGATGCACCGAAAACCATGCGGTTATGGCCATGATTGCCAGAGGCTATTTGAAACTTGATCCATTTGAAGTTTGGGGCGATGGCGAACAGATACGTAACTGGACCTATGTTGATGATATTGTATCGGGAACGATTGCCGCTGCCGAAAAAATTCACGACGGAACCTCCATCAATCTGGGAACCATGGAACGAATCAAAGTAAAGGACTGTGCCCAACAGGTTATTGATACTTTAAATCCTGGTGCGACCATCAAACTTCTCACCGATAAACCCACTGGACCACTCAATCGGGTAGCGAGTAACGCTCTAGCAGAACAACTTCTCGAATGGTCTCCACAGACCAAATTTTCAGATGGTTTGCAAAAAACGATCGATTGGTATGTTAACTCCAAAACCACCGAGCAGGCATCGGCCGACCTTACCCTCAAGTTGGTTGGGCGTTAACGCTATTTAAGCCTCATCGAAACAAAGAAAAATATTACCGTACTTAGACCATCCGCTGGATGGACCGGATTTGACTTTGCTGGCATCTGGCAATACCGCGATCTGCTTTATCTTCTTGTACGCCGGGACTTCCTTGCCCAGTACAAACAAACCATTCTTGGCCCCGCTTGGTTTGTACTCCAACCTCTTTTCCTTACCGTTGTCTTTAGCCTTATTTTTGGAACATTTGCACAAATATCAACCGAAGGTCTACCTCCCGTGCTCTTTTACAATTCCGGGCTTATCATTTGGAGTTACTTCTCTACTTGCTTTACAGGTAATGCTTCCGTATTCACGGTCAACGCCGGGATTTATCAAAAGGTTTATTACCCTAGGCTGATTAATCCTCTGGCAAATTGCACATCCGCCCTCTTTGGCTTTTCCATCCAAGCAGTGTTTTTTCTAGGCTATTTTTGCATCTATAAATTTCTCATCTCTACAGAAGAATTTTTCACCATGACATGGGCGATGCTCCTCCTTCCAATTCTTATCCCTCTGGTCGCTTCACTCGGACTGGGCATGGGATTATGGATGTCCGTACTCACAGCGAAATATCGAGACTTTAATCAAATAACAGGATTTCTAGCACAAGCACTAATGTATGGCACTCCCATTATCTATCCCTTGTCCGAGATTCCTGAAAAGTATCGCTTTTGGGCTTCCTTAAACCCCATGGCTCCTGTGGTCGAAACATTTCGTTTTGCCTTATTAGGCAAAGGCTCTTTTTCGACCCCACACCTAATTTATTCGGGAGTGATCGCACTTTTCATCTTGTTGTCTGGTATGTTTTTTTTCAAGCGCACCGAAAGACGCGTAGTCGATTATCTTTAATTCATGCATTCCTCTCTTGCTGTAGAAGCTACCAACCTTTCTAAAAAGTACCGTTTGGGAACCATTGGGATGAGTAGTCTAAGGGAAGACCTCAGTCGCTGGTGGGGAAAAAAGAAGCAAAATGCTCAGAATAAAGACAATTCGAATAATGCTGGTATTGACCAATCCAGAATGATCAACGATTCCGAATTCTGGGCCTTGCACGATTTAAATTTTCAAATCACACAAGGAGAAGTGATAGGATTAATTGGTGCCAACGGTTCAGGTAAGTCCACATTACTAAAGATTCTTTCCCGTATCACCGAACCAACAGAAGGAGAAGTCAAGATCCGTGGCAAAGTTGCCTCCCTCTTGGAGGTCGGCACTGGCTTTCACCCTGAACTAACCGGCCGGGAAAATATCTATATTAACGGTGCTATCCTTGGCATGTCCCGTCGTGAAGTGAATGCGAGCTTGGATGAAATCATTGAGTTTGCTGGCGTATCGGAATTCATTGATACACCTATTAAAAGATATTCATCTGGGATGACTGTTCGTCTCGGTTTTGCAGTTGCTGTTCATTTAAACTCGGAAATATTGATCGTCGATGAAGTTTTGGCAGTAGGTGATTGGAATTTCCAAAAGTCTTGTATAAGGAAGATGAGTCAGATTGCTGAAAATGAAGGCAGAACAATTTTCTTCGTCAGTCACAATATGGCTATGATTGAAAACCTATGCTCACGAGTTATTTTATTAAATAAGGGTTGTTTATCAAGGGAAGGAAGAACTTCTCAGGTGATTTCTCATTATCTGGGATCTACACATAAATCATCTGAAATTATTGCAAAAGATGTTCGCGGTGGAACTGGTGGTATACGCTTTAGTGATTGTAAACTTTTAGATAAGAGTGGTGGGGAGTTGGGAATTATAAAAAGTGGTATTGGATTTCGTATTCAATTGAAATTCGTGCTCGATGAAGGCTATAAACCTATTGATCCTCTTATAATAATAAATCTGAAATCCAGTACAGATATTCCTTTATTCATACAGCACAATTTATTGCACAATTATCATCTCAAAAACTTGTTAAAAGAGAACTGTATTGAGTGCAGTTTAAAAGAATTTCCGTTCCCGGCTGGGGTATATCATCTCGACTTGCGAATAATAGATGGAGATGAACTATTGGACGAACTAGATAATGCGTTAGAAATTGATGTCGAGCAATCTGATTATTTTGAGAGTGGTGAGATTCCAGATGCCAGGTTCGGGTTGGCGTTAATTAGGGCAGACTGGCAATGATCTAAATAAGATGCTTTTTATTCAAATTAGTTTATATGATTTTTATTAAATTTTTTCTAATATATTATTAAAAAAAGTCTGTTGTTAAATGTTAGATAACCTCATGCTTGCATTTGGTTTCATAGAAGTTTTCTCCGTCTTAGGTGCCATCTATTGTGTTTTAGAAAAATCTGGTTACCGAGTCTCCGAAGCATTGGTAATCTCGATACTCCTCACATTAGCCTATTTATCCTTCACCTTTCAAACCGCTTTTATACTAGGCATACCCAAGTTTTCATATCTAATCGAAATTCCAATAACTATTTACTCGATAAGAATATGTTTATTAAACAGAGAAAGATTTAAAAGAATTTGCGTTGCTACTAAAATTATTTTTCGTGAATCACGCTTTATAAGCTGTATTCTTTTAATGGGCATTGGGTACCTTTTTCTGCAAGCAATAATATTAAAACCTAATAATATCGACAGCCTTGTTTACAACTTAGCTAGAGTACTTTTATTCCAACAAGAAAACTCACTCTTCCTAGAAAATGTCAACCTATACCACCAAGCTGTTTTACCAGTTGGAAATGATATTCTTTATCATCTTTTTTTAAGAAGTTACAAAGAGTATGGTTTAGCATTATTTGCTTGGCTTTCCTACATCGGGATTGGAATCTCAGGTTGGGCACTAGTTACACAATATTATTCCAGAAAGACAGCACTTATTTCTGTTTTAATTATATTATCCATGCCACAGATAATATATGCTGCTACCACTCCCAAAAATGATTTAGTCTTAGGTTTTATCGCAAGCTTGATTCTATTATTATCTTCTAAAGTTTTGAAAGATTTAGAAATAGATAAAGTTTTATTAATTTGTATTGCTTTATCATTTGGACTTGGAGCTAAAACTACTTTCGCTTCTTTTATATTATTTTACATTCCAATATTTTTATTTTTCTTAATAAGAAGCCATACATTTATATCGGTTTTGCAAATATTTTGGGCTCATCGGTTACTACTTGTGATTACATCCATACCTTGTCTAGTCTTCGCGCAAGTTTATCTCTTTGCGTGGAACCATATTTATTGGGGTGGTTTTTCTGGTCCATCCGAATATGTCCATACTGTAACAAATCACGACGGTGTCTTAGGGACTGCATGTAATGCGGTTCGGTATTTTTTACAATCATTCCATTTCCCTGCACTTATCGATTCATACATTTATAAGATCTTTGGGATTTCGGTGCCTGAAAAGCTTCAATCGTTATATGATCAATGGTTACTCCCATTAGTTTCCAATTCTGGAATTACAAACGATAAATACAATTTTCAAATCCAATGGGAACAAACGGAAGATTCGTGGTTTGGACCATTTGGTTTTATTATTTTGCTTTTGTTACCTTTATTTATTTTGAAAGGAAATTCAGTCACCAAGCTTGCTGCGGTGGTATTAGCTTTTACCTTCATGCTTATATGCTCCAAATTAGCATGGACACCAATGAAAGACCGTTATTTTGCTTTAATTTTTGGGGCATCAACCATGTTTGCAGCTTATCTTGTGAGTCATATTATTAATAGAAAGTTTATTGTTAAAGCAATCACTGGATACGCTATATTTTCGTTCTTTTTTGCTATTACTTTTAATATTACCAAACCAACCTTTTATTTCTTTTCACCAAGAGTTGATCAAATGTTTGCCAGCTCATTTGTTAATGGCCACAATATCTGGTCATTTACCCAAATGGGCAAACAAAGATTTTGGGAGCATCCTGATATTTCAAAGTTCTTAGATCATATTCCACCTAGTACTGTTGGAATCTTCCAAGCAGGTCATCGAGAAGTTTACCCCTACTTAATTAGCCGACCTGATTGTCATTTCATTCCCATGGAAAGAAGAATCGATAATGATCACGTACTCCAAATCACCTATCCTTCACAATTGGAGGAGGAACTTGATTATCTTCTGATCCTAGAAAATCAGTTCAGCATAAATTCAAATTATTTGTTTATTAATAATCAGTCAATTAAGGCAAAAAAAGAACTCTCTCTCGTTCGCCAAATTGATTTAGGAAGGGATAAAGAAAACAACCCCAGGTTGCTTTCTCTCATATCTATCAGTTAACCACTTCTACAAGGACTTGTTCCTAAATAAATCAATTAATAATGTTATCTACCCACAATTATTCTTGGGCAGAAAATCTTAGATTAAAATTATTGTTAGTTATATGCGGAAGTTTAATTCCATTTAAAAAATTTACACTAACCGATTGCACTCACGGAAATTCTAAATCCCTATTTTATCACCTTAAAAATTTGAGGATTTTTTCGAATGAAGGTTAATATTTTTTTTGAGGAAGAATTTTTAGGAGTCTATCCTAGCTTAATTAACTGTATAGACCTTCTCTCTCCAGTTTGTTCCTCTATCGAAATTATCAGTGGAAAAAGAGAGTCCAACTTTCCCGATCCACCACCTTTCGCCGACAATGTATCTTTCTCAAAAATTCGGCAGAATCTTGATTACAATCGTAATCATTTTGATTCAGTTAATGATAAAGTCGAGATTGTAGCTAATTCGATTGAATATGCTCACTCATGGAAGAAATTAATTCCTGAATCTTTTAAGGTAATTTTTCGAAACTCCAGAAATTTGTTACGCGAAAATCGCACCAATTGGCATACTCAATACAAATGGTTTAAAGAAAAATTGAACTACTATTTCTTTTGTATTAGTAAAGTTCTGAAAAACAAACCAGACATCATTATTGCTGTCGATGAGTCAGGTTTGATTGCTTGTCTTTTTGTATCGTTTTTTTGCAGGAAACCTAAGCCGAAGATAATTTTTTGGTCTCTTGAAACCGGATTGACGATTGGCAACAGTTCTCTTTTTTGGACTCGATTCCATGAACTACTTTTTGCTCTATCATTTCGTTTTGCAGATATTGTTGTAACGCAGGAGGAATCACGATTAGCTGATCTTGAAAAGAAGATAAATCACAAGATCTCTCGAGTGCCCAAAACTTTCATTCCCCATAGTCCCCTAGGCCAATCTAAAGAGAAAAATAGCAATTACCGAAGCGATTTTTTTCATAAAATGTTCTCTTTATCAAAGTTTGATAAAGTAATCCTTCACGCCGGGTGGATACATGATGGGATGTGTGTTGATAAAATTGCTATGTCATCTAAATCATGGAATTCTGAATTCAGACTTGTATTGCATGAACGGGAAAAAAGATCACCTCAGGAAGACTTTATTCGTCATGTTTCTAAACTCAGCGGAAATAGAGCACTTTTATCCCTCAATCCCGTCACCTTTGACCGGATTGATGAAGTTATCTCATCAGCCGACATTGGATTAATTGCGTATGACAGTAAGTACGGCGCTGGAAGAGTAAACATTAGAAAATCTTCTGGAAAACTCTCTCAGTATCTTAAATGCGGTGTACCAGTAGTAGCTCTCAAATTACCTGGCTATGAAGAAATGTTTAACCAGTACAAGTGTGGTTTAGTCTTCGAAAGTTTTGATCAAATCGAGGGGTGTATAGATAAAATCATGGCAGAATACCAATCATTCTCCGAAGGGGCATTTCGTTGTTTCTCAGAAGAGTTTGATTTCAATAAATTCTTCTCACCCCTACTCATTCACCTTGAAAATATTAAATCGAGCAGACCCATTTAAATGAATACATCGAACAGAGTCCTTATTACTGGCAGTAGTGGAATGCTTGGGAAGCGCTTAGTTAATGCAATCAAGGAAGCACACCCCAATAAAGAGGTTTTAGAAAGCAAAACTGACCTTACCAAGCCTGATGAGGTTGAAAGATTCTTAAATTCCTTACCGGAATTTGACATTATCTTTCACCTTGCTGCTTTAGTCCCAGTTGAGGCAGTAAATCAAAATCCGTCCAAAGCGTTTTTGGTAAATGTGGGGGGAACTTTGAATTTACTTTCTTCCTTAAAGAACAGGACTCCAAAAATAATTTTTGCTTCTTCTAGCCATGTTTATGGCTCAAAGAATGGACCTTTGTCCGAATGCGATCTCCTTAATCCAATATCTCTCTATGGCAGGACAAAACTAATCGCTGAAGATTTAGTTCAATCTATGAGCAATGCTCTTGGCTTAGATTTTTTGATAGCAAGAATTTTTTCGATGCATGATGAAAATCAGGTAGGCTCTTTCTTGCGGCCGAATCTGGAACGAAGATTCCAAGATGCTGTAAATGAGACCCCATTTACTTTAGAAGGAGGAAACAGTAAGAGAGACTTCACCTCTGCAAAAGAAGTCGCCAGTTTACTTGTTAAATTGGCATGGTCTGATGCACAAGGCGTAGTAAATGTTGCTTCTGGCACACCTCAAACCGTAGCCGAATTCGCTCAGTCTTTGTCGCCTAAAACTTTGAATATAATCCCTACTGGCGGAACAAACAATCTTTATGCCGATACAACTCGTCTAGAAGAGCTGGTTAATGTTGCTAATGCCAAACTATAATCATTTTTCAAACACCCTAATGAAGTCCTACCTGAGGATTACCTTCTAATGAAACCAATACTTCTAGCCGATGATACAATTTCTCAACCAGAACTTGAGTCTACGGCGAAATGGATGCTTGAGGGTAATCGACTTACAAAATCGAAACTAACAACGAAATTTGAGAATGAATTTGCTGATTGGATTGGTTCTAAACATGCGATTTTCGTTAATTCTGGTTCATCGGCTAATCTTCTTATGGTAGCTTCTGCAATGCAATCAGGGAGGCTTCGCAATAAGGTCGCAATTGCACCCGCTGTGAGTTGGGTAACTACCGTATCACCTCTCTTGCAGTTAGGATTTGATGTGAGGTTATGTGACTGTGATCCTTATGACCTAGGATTAGATCCAGAGCACCTAGAAGAATTATGTAAGGATAACCCTCCAAGCTTGTTAATTCTTGTTCATGTGCTCGGGCATGCAAACAAAATGCAAGAAATCATTAGGATATGTCAGAAATATGATATTATTTTAATCGAGGATAGCTGTGAAGCACTCGGGTCTGAATACTTATCAAGAAAACTCGGCACCCTTTCTACCGCGGGCAGTTTTTCTTTCTATTATGGTCATCATATTTCAACAATTGAAGGTGGTATGGTAGTTACGGATGATGGTGAATTACATCAGATTATGCTATCTCTTCGGTCTCATGGTTGGAGTCGTGATTTAAGCCCTAATAAGAGAGATTTTCTCCAGAAACAATTCGAAGTAGACGACTTTACTAATCTTTACACTTTCTATTATCCAGGGTTTAACCTGCGCTCCACAGACTTACAGGCACACCTTGGTATCCAACAGTTATCTAAAATTGATGCAGTTGCCAAAGCTCGATCAATAAACTTTGAGAGATACAAGGAGAATTTGCATAGATATTTTTGCCAACAAAGCGAGACTGGTCTGCTCTCCTCCTTCGCCTACGGTACTTTAATAGAGAATCGAAACGAGGTTTATTTGTCTTTAAAAGAGAATCAAATCGAATGCAGACCTTTAATCTGCGGCAATATTGCACGACATCCTTTTTGGGAAAAAAGAAAAGGTGACGAACGCTTAATGAACGCAAATAAGATTCATGATTATGGCATCTATTTGCCTAACCATCATAATCTAACTCCGACTGACATAGATCGAGTTTGCGAAGTATTTACCCAATCGGCAATACCTATCAGTTTTTCTTAATTAGATATTTCCTAACTAGTTTTTTGCATGAGTAATCCGTTAATCTCACTCATTCTTTGCTCCCGCAATGATTCCTACATGGGGAATTCCCGTTGGCGATTGGAGACTTCGATTAACCTTGCTTTACTAAACGCCAAGGATGCAAATTTTTTGAATAAACTTCAGATTATTGTCTCTGACTGGGGTAGCGAAATTCCCTTATCCGAGGTGCTTAATTTGGTTCCCGAAGCAAAAGATAGAGTAAAGTTCCTTCATGTACCCCCTGATATTGCGAAAGTTGAGCAAAAAGATAGTAAGTTCCCCGAAGTTATCGCTCTTAACGCAGCTGCTCGTAGAGCAAATGGAGAATACATTGGAAGAATCGATAACGATACCGTTGTTGGAGCCGATTTTTTCCGCAACTTCGAGCAATTACACAAAAACAATCCAACGGACGAATTGAACGTGGCTGATTCTTTCCTTTTTGTGGAGCGAAAAAGTATTCCCTATCGAATAAGCAGGCTTTCATTGCCATTGCCTCTCATCTCTTCTTTCATCAAGTTCTTTTCAAAATTTTTCATTGTGGAATCTGCAAAGGACTGGGGCAGAGAATTCTGGTGGAGCCCTGTTGGCATCATGATGTTTCACCGAGATATTTGGAATGCAACTCAGGGTTATGATGAAAGACTCATCTATTGGGGATGGATGGAAGGTGATTTAGCACTTCGCCTCGAACAAAAGCACAAAATCGTGGAATTCAGTAAATTTGTGGGATATAATTTTTATCACTTGGAGCATTATTCCAATCTTACCGAATACAAGGACCGTAACGGTGCCGCCACACCAAGAAAAAAGAATGAGCCCAAATTTGAAGGACTCAACTATTGTGAAAATAGTTATGACTGGGGATTACATTCATCACCCATTGAGCTCACAGAATATCAATATTCTGGGTTCACCAAATCATTTTGCTCTGGTCCTTTTGATTTTGTAAGGCTTCTGGCCGGTCTCTCGTTAATGATAAATGATAAAGTAAGAGAGTTTTGTTCAAATATTTTTCCTAAACTTAAAATCTTCTTGGGGCGGATAACTTAATCAGAATGTTCTTTTCAAGCTGCATTCGATCCATACTAAATCCAAAATTAGTTAATAGTATCAAGCGAACACTAGATTTCGCTTCTTTGGATGTAGATTATGAATTATCGAAAATTTCAAGACTTGGGAGATTCAAAACCGGAGAAACCAACCTCATTCATCCTAATTTCCGCTTTATTGATAGTGAATCATTCATCAATCAATTCATAGAGATTTATCGAAATGATATTCTTTCTTTCAATACAGATAGATCTAACCCATTGGTCCTAGATTGTGGTTCTAATGTGGGAGTAAGCGTATGCTATTTTAAAAGCATTTTCCCTTCTTCTAAAATTATCGCCTTCGAACCGGATTTAGAGATTTTCTCAGTGCTCGAACACAACACCCGTTGCTTCGATCCATCCGAACTAGAAATTCATAATAAAGCAGTTTGGACAGAGGAAACAAAATTATCATTTCAGTCGGATGGAGCAGATGGCGGGAGATTGCTCAATCATGGGAAACAATCAGTATGTGCTGTAAAGCTTTCTGATTACCTTCAAACCGAAATTAATATGCTAAAAATAGACATTGAGGGAGCTGAAAAATTTGTTCTCCCCTCGATTGCAGAAAGTCTAAAAAATGTTGAGCACCTTTTCCTGGAACTCCATGTCGAAGAGAAACAACCTGAACTACTCGAACAAACTTGCCAACTGCTTAGGGAAAGAGGATTTCGTTACAAGATAGACACCGTTGGGTCGGTTAATTTTAAGAGTTTTGAATGTAAGGATACTTACTCCATGCAAATGAATATTTATGCCGTAAATGAAAATTTTAGAAGTTTCTGATTTTCATTTTACAGGCGGTGCATCGATTGCGGCTTTTCGTATCTCCGACGCCCTCACTGCAAAAGGAACCCATGTTACTCGCATCTCTTCGGACTCTCCCACTCCAGGAAATACATTAACATTAGGAAGAAGAACGAAGTCATTTTTAAATCTTTTTAAATCTCTTCAACTAACCGCTTTTTTGAGACTTATTTACTTGAAAGGGTACATTCGGCAGATGTCTTTAATTTTAGAAAGGCACAATCCCGAATTCTGTATGTTTCATAATATTCATGGTGCGGGGTGGCCCTTGGAGATTGTTAGAGTGGCATCCAGTTATTGCCCTATTTCCTGGACGCTTCATGATTGTTCCAGTTTTCTTGGATCTTATTATCCTTCTCATTCCCCGCTACCAAGTGATAGGGAAAAGTTGCTATTGAGATCTCATTGGGATTCTATTTCCAAGGAAAAAACAAGATTTCCTTTGTGTGCAGTTACTCCATCAGATTGGATGTATAAGCAAGCAAAGTCTTCATCCTGGTCAGATCATTTAGTCAAAACCATTCATAATCCAGTCCCCACCTCTTATTTCGTTAATCGTGATCAGGTTGCATGCAAGCAGGCTTTGGGAGTTAGCACTGAAAAACCTCTTGTCTTATGCATTGCCGGGAATCTAGAAGAGGAAAGAAAAGGAGGGAATATTCTCAAAGAAGTTTTACATTCTAAATTTGAGGATGTTAATTTTCTCCTTATTGGCCGCACTACTGACTCCATATCGGAGCATAAGGAAAATATCTATTCATTAGGGTTTATTCAGGACGAAATAACTATGCAAATCGCATACAATGCTGCCGATATTGTCCTACACCCAGCCCCAATAGATAACCTTCCTAATACTGTAGCCGAAGCAATGAGTGCAGGCGCGCCTGTTCTAGCCTTTAGGACAGGAGGTCTTTCCGAAATGGTAATTCCTAGCAAGAGCGGTTGGTTGGTTCCGAAAATTAACGCTCAACTCATGGTTCAGGAGCTTGTTTCAATCATTAAATCAAAGTCATATAAAGACTTAAGGAATTCGACTCAAGCAATTGCCAGACAACTTTTTGATACAAAAAGTATCGGGGAACAATACATGAAGCTCATTCAAGAAATCGTCTCTTGAGAATGCACTAACTCTCCAACCTTGCTCGCTCTTTACATGTTATGAAAATTCTTGTTACTGGATCATCTGGCTTAATCGGTTCAGAAGTTTGTACATACTTCTCAAACAAGGGTCATAGCATTCACGGCATCGATAACAACCAAAGGATGGAGTTCTTTGGCCCACAAGGAGATACCTCTTGGAGGCAGAAGGAATTAAGCGATAACCTGAGCGATTTTACTCACCATGTACTGGACATTCGGGACAGAGCAAAGGTTCTTGATCTAATCAAGTCGATAAAGCCAGATGCCATCGTCCATACAGCAGCCCAACCATCGCACGACAAGGCTGCCTCCATCCCCTTCGATGACTTCGATGTCAACGCAGGCGGCACCCTAAATTTGCTCGAAGCAACCCGCCAATTTTGCTCAGACTCTCCCTTCGTCCACATGTCGACCAATAAGGTCTATGGAGATGGTCCAAACTCGGTTCCACTCAAGGAACTGGATACCCGTTGGGATTATGCAGACCCAGCCTATGAAAATGGGATCTCTGAATCTTTCTCTATAGATCAATGCAAACATTCGCTTTTCGGAGCTTCCAAGGTAGCTGCCGATGTCATGGTACAAGAATACGGACGCTACTTTGGAATGGCAACCTGTTGCCTGCGAGGAGGATGCCTTACCGGCCCATCCCACTCAGGCGTCGAGTTACACGGCTTTCTTAGTTACCTAGTCAAATGTAACCTGGATGGTACGACCTACAAGATCTTCGGATACAAAGGTAAGCAGGTCAGGGATAACATACACTCGGAAGATGTGGCACAGTTTATCGATTTATTTGTAATGTCTCCGCACTCAGGTGAAGTCTATAACTTGGGCGGAGGCAAAGAGAACAGTTGCTCGATCCTGGAGGCATTCGAAATTTGCGAAAGCCATTCGGGAATCTCTCAAAAGTATGAATATCAAGAAGGCAACCGAATCGGAGATCATATTTGCTACTACAGCGACCTGACGAAAATCAAATCTCACTACCCCACTTTCTGTCTGCGTCACTCCTTAAGCGACACCTTTAAACAAATCGTAGAAGCACACAAGCGTCGCTCCTGATTTTTCATTGAGCCATCCGTCCTCTAAATTATTGCTAGTTACTGAAACTCCTCCAGGCACTCCCAACGGTTTTGGCGTTACTCTTGACTGCATGTTTAAGGAGATTGAACATGGTGTGGTTTATACCGATGCAGCGTTCAAAGAATTTGGCGACAAGCTCGGATATTTACTGGCCCAGGTGCCCTATCATCCATCGGGTCGTTTTCTTATCTCTTTTTTGACTGGGAAGATTCCCGAATGGCGTGGAAGGTATTCGTCATCATGGTTTAAAAAGAACTTTTCGGAAAAATTTTCCTCGGTATATGCCTTCGTATACTCAACCGAATCCATGAATTACGCCCATTGGATTGCAAAGAAATGTAAGTTCCCCTTGGTTGTGCATTTGGCTGACCATTCACCAGAATTCGAACGCCCCGCCTCTGCCAATATCCTTCGCGAAGCATCCAAACTCGTTTGTATTACAGATGAAATGAAGTCCATGTATGAACGAACCCTTGGGAGAAAAGATATAGAAGTATTGCATAATGGGGCCGAGCAGGCTTGTTCAGAAATCGCTTCACCCCTAGCCGAGCCATTTAGTAAGCAAAACCCATTCGTATTATGCTTTATCGGCGGTCTTTTTTCTCACCTTCACGGCGATTGCATTGAAGACATTTTTGAAGCGGTCTCTCACATTCGGCAAAAGTTCCCGTGGGTTGAGTTTCATCTATATGGCCAAAGGCAACCCTCTGATTTTCTTGAAAATTTGATCCATTCGGATGGCTTCATACATCATGGTATTGTCATGCCCCTTGAGAAGAAGTTTGAGATCATGGAAAAAGCCCATTGCTTTGTCATTCCCTCTTCCTTCAAGGAGGAAAAGCATCGGCACTATCGCTACTCCTTTCCGACCAAACTGCCTGAACTGATTGCTTCAGGTCGCCCTATCTTATCTTACGGGCCGAAGGAAACTGCGACGAACAAAATACTGGAAACGAATAACTTGGGCCTTCTGATTCATGACCGATCGGTACCAAAGTTGGTAGAGTCCCTAGAGACATTGGTTATCCAATATCAAGAAAGCATTAAGAAATTCGCCTCTGTTTCCCCAACGATCCTGGAAAAGTTTTCCGCAGATGGCGTCAGGAGAAAACTTAGAAACATACTTTCCTTTAATTGAAGGCTCTTTGGTCCAACCTTCTCAAAATCCCCGCTTTTCGCAGGGCTCTGTTGGCCCACCTTCGCCTTGATTACTTTCATGAATTTAATCATTCAATTCCCTTGGAGAACAATTACTGGGCTAACCTTTGGGAAAATGATGCCTACGATTCTTTTTCCGAAATATTCATTCAACAGGAGTACTCAAAATTCATTCCCGATGAAACCATCATCAACATCTTAGATCTTGGTGCCCACTACGGCTACTTCAGCCTTTGGCTTCAATCCAAGAGACCACAGGACGAAATCTATTCCCTTATGGTAGAACCCTCGCAAAGATGCCATAGATCACTAGATAGATTAGCCAAATATTCAAAACTCGATGGTAGATTCAAATATTTACAGGCTGCCGTAGGTAACCCAAAGGAAGAACGTACTCAATTTTTTGAACGTCCTTTTATGGGAGGATCTTTATTTTCTTCGTCCGCCGAAGATGGTCACTATGATGTAAAGACGCTCTCCTTATCAGATGAGCCAAGTCTCAAAGATCAATCTTTCGATCTCATCAAATGTGACCTCGAAGGCGCAGAGTGGGATTTCCTTATCCACTACTCCTCGCTTTTGAAAAATTCCAAGTTTCTGGTTATGGAGTGGCATAGCTGGCATATCGGCGGCGGAGGTTTCCCACAGATTGAAAGGAAACTCATAGAAATTGGATTCCAAATCATTAAGCCTAGTTCACCTCAAAAAGCCGTTGGTCGGGATGGAGAAGTCGGTCTTTTCCTTTCTAAAAATCTTAATTTTCAAAATTGAAGGATTACGGAGAAATCCCAGGAGGAAAAAATGAACTCCAGCCCCTTCTTTATCCATTCCAACGATCATATCCCCTTAAACTTTGGTCAAAATTTAGATGGTTTCGAAATTCTCGCCTTAAATCTCTTTTGCCTTCCCTCAACAAAAAGAGAAAATGGCTTACGGTGTTAGATCGCTTAGGTGCCCCTGGAGACGCCCTTATAACCGCTAATATCATCCGCTGCATAAAAGAAAACTATCCTGAACTAAGAATCAACTGCATTACCCCACACCCTGAACTGATCAGTCTCGACCCACATATTGATAAAATCAATCAACCCGAAACCTTTTATTCCTTTGACTCCACATATTGGGATCTAATTGTTCGCAAGGAAAAGAGGCAGAATATCATCGAGCACAACATGCTCAGGCTCGGGATAGATAAATATGATTACAAGGCGGCCTACTACCTGAGCGAAGAGGAAAAAGATTGGGCAAAACAGGAAACCAAACAGTTTGATAAACCTATTTTGGCTATTTGCACCAAGAGCAAAGAACCCGTTAAAAACTGGCCTCAAGCAAATTGGTTGGAGTTAATCCAAAATCTAAAAGCAAACTTTTCTATTATTCAACTGGGAGACGACAAGGAAGCCATCTTCGAAGAGGTCCATAGATATGCCGGACAATTATCGATGCGTGAATCCGCAGCTATTCTTTCGAAAGCCAGTTTTTTCATTGGACCTGATAGTTTACTTATGCACATCGCCAATGGATTAGACATTCCTAGTACTATTATATTCGGTGGTTCTCGCCCAGTAGGTTGCTTTGGGTACCCCAAAAATATGAACTTAAATAGTACTCCAGCGTGCAGTCCCTGTTGGATTCATGAAGGCTACGAAGAATGCCAAAATGACTTAATTTGTATGAATGAAATATCCGTTGCCTTTGTCTTAGATTCTTTGCTTAAAATTCAAAAAAATTGATATGAACGAACTCACTAATAATCTCAGCCTTCCCGAAGTCTCTCTCAATTCCTTACTCTGGAATCTCCTAATTTGCATGATCTTGTCAGCCATTATGTGTTGGCATTACAATGCAAGAGCAAAGCACCGATATTTGCGGCGTGATCTTGGCCTGGTGCTACCGATCGTTTGCCTAACCACTCTACTTGTCATCTCGGTCGTCAAATCATCGCTTGCCCTTTCGCTCGGCCTTGTGGGTGCTCTTTCAATTGTTCGATTTAGGACTCCAATCAAAGAGCCAGAAGAACTCGCTTACATTTTTTTGGCGATTGCCATTGGTCTAGCACTGGGTGCAGATCAAATTGAAGTCGCCGCCGTTGCACTGCCTATTATTTTGACCGTCATTTCCTTAATAGACCGATTAAAGAAAAATTCTGACCCGGTTGGCGGAAACCTGATTCTCAGCATCGAGGTTAACAGCGAGGAAGCTATATCAGATGTAATATTGGAAATGATAGAGTCTGCTATGCCCAATGCAAATATTCGCAGAATTGATCAAAATGAAAATCTATTTTCGATCGTCGCTCTAGTAAAAATTATGGACAAAGAAACCATCAATCACTTCAGCAAGGATTTTCAGCAAAGATTTCCCCAAGGTAGGTTTTCGATCATCGACGATTCCTCCATGCCCAACGAATAATTTCTCTTGCGACTTACATCCCCAAAAAAAGAAAACTCCTGTACGCCAAAACTGCGTCTTATTGCTTGCGGTTTTTTGTTTCTTGGCATTGGCATTTTTCTGGGATGGAAGAATATTCCCGGACACTTAAAAGCCAATTTTGTAATTTTACAGAAATTAGACTTATGGGGGGTAATTAAAGAAAAAAACTCACTCCCCAATTTGAAATTGGAAATTTCCTTTCAAGGGATGCAAACACTAGATGCCAAAAGAAAAGATGCTCTTGGTACGGGTTTATTAGTTTCAAGTGAAGATGATTTTGTGAAGGCAAAGATTTCCAACCTAAACGAAAATTTTAATTGTAAAGTAAGATTAAAAGGAGACTTGGCAGATCACTGGTCAGGTGAAAAGTTTTCTCTTCGGGTGGAAATGAAAGACGGATCATTGATAAGGGGCATGAGTCGATTTTCACTTCAAGACCCCATAACTAGGAACAATACAAGTGAATGGCTTTTTCAACAGTCTCTGAAAAGAGAGGGTCTAATGGGGGTTCGATATGAATTTGTAAATTTATTTATCAATGGAAGATTCATGGGAATATACGCAATGGAGGAACATTTCTCTAAAGAACTAATCGAATCGAATAGTAGAAGAGAGGGCGTAATTGTTAACTTCAATGACTCGCTATTATGGAAGAAATTCCCTGTAAACCTAAGGTCTAATATTGATTGGAACTCGATCTATCGATCTGCCCCAGTGGAGGTAAGAAATAATAAAAGAGTTCAAAAAAATGAGGTTCTTAATAACCAAAAAGTTACTGCCATAAATCTACTAAGGTCCCTGCAGGAATCTAGTCTCCCTGCATCCCAAATTTTTGATTCGGAAAAACTGGGGAAATTTTTAGCCATTACCCGTCTATGGGCTGCCGAAAAAGCATTGTTCTATGGGGACATAAATTTTTACTTTAACCCAGTTACCTGCCTTTTAGAACCAATTGGGTTTGATGGAAATCCCTCTTCGGAAACAGTCGCACCATACTGTTATTTCTCATGGGGAGACATCAAAGAAAACTGGGTAAACTATTCACTATCAGATCCTAGAATTGCTTCTAGTTATGTATCTTGGTTGTTCAAGTTCACGGATAAAGAATATCTTTCTATTTTAGCCTCTAATCTACGATCTCCTGAACTGAGTTTTCGAAATCTTTTAAGTCGGGAACTTCTATTTGGATCCACCGAAAAAATCTGGAAGAATATTGGGCTCATAAATTTCGATCCGTGGTCTAATCTTAAACTGAGAGCTCAGAGTATAACAGACGAATTACATGAGAAAATCTTAGTACAGGGATACGGCAAAAAATCCGATGATAACAAATCTATACTGATTATTGTTCGAAATACAACAACTCAACCCGTTGAAATTAAAGGGTTTTCTTTAGGAGACAAATTTTGGTCTGCAAATCACCATTTAGTCGGCAACGGAGAAAAAAGTCCTTCCGGGAATAACAAACAACCTGATGATATTGTCATTTTATTCGGGCAGGGGAAATGGTTTAGACAAACTGAAAAGGATAAACAATTTTTTCTACCATTCAATGCGAGCACGGATTCGATTATGGTCCAAGTTCGCTTTCTTGGTTCTCCTAGTAATTACATCGATTGTGTTATACCTGTAGATGAGTCACCTTTTAATCCTGAGCTTTTACCAACGAATAAATCAAGTAGATTCAACAGAAACTCATTTCCTTTCATTTCGGAGGAGAATGAGACTCTTTGGATTCCTCCAGGCAGCCATGTTTGCCGAGAAAATTTACACATACCAGCCAACCTAAAATTAAATATTTCCCCTGGGGCAAGAATTCTTTTTGATCGCAACTGTACTTTCGTTTCTGAAAGTCCAATTCAATTTCTTGGCACAAGTACAGATCCGATTATCATATCTTCATCGGGTGATAGCTGGGCTGGGTTTTTACTGGCAAATGCCTCGGGCAATTCAGTTTTTGAAAATGTAAAATTTTCAAATGTGTCTGGTATAGGCAAAGGCCCAAATCCTAAGGGGATTACTCAAAATGGTTGGACTCTTACGGGGGGAATTACGATTTATAACAGTATCGTTGAATTTTCTAATTGTTCATTCAGTAATTTTACGACTGAAGATGCTCTTAACATAATTTCGTCTTCTTTCACTTTAAGTGACTGTCATTTCTCGAATCACTTTTCGGATGCTTTTGATGGAGATTTTGTAACTGGAAATATTATAAATTGCACTTTCTCAAACATTTCCGGAGATGGCGTTGACTTTAGCGGCAGTGCGGCGACCCTTAGAAATTGTTCCTTTAAAGACATCGCTGATAAAGCAGTTTCTGTGGGAGAAAGTAGCCAAGTGAAGGTATTTAACTGTAAAATAGAAGATGTCTCCTTCGGGGTTGTGTCCAAAGATATGTCCTCTACTGAAGTCCTCGAGAATACGGAGATCAAGAATGCAAAAATCGCCGCTTTCGCCGCTTTTCAAAAAAAGGATTCGTTCGGGCCTGCATCGATTAAAATTTCTAACTCCCAAACTATCGGTTGCCAAAAATTAGCCCTGATTCAAGAAGCATGCCAAGCCTCGTTTGATGGTGAAATCATCGAAACCGTTTCTTTCCAGGCCAGTGATCTTTATAAGACGAAATAAGTGAAACCTACTTATTCATCAACCACTGAAAAAAGAATTGAAATTAAGGATGTTTTTTCTCCTTTTGAATTATCTAAATTCGAAAGTGCGATAAAACTTTCAAGGTTATCTTTTTACTGTCCCTACCCTTCTCGCCAAATAAACAGCATCTATTTCGATGACTATTCATATAGATCATTGGAGGACTCTATTGAGGGCAATAGTTTAAGGACAAAAAGAAGAATTCGATGGTATGGGACTGAAAAAAATAAAGTTAGCGCGACACTCGAAATCAAAAAAAAGCAGGGCATATATTCCTGGAAACAACTCTACAAAAACAAATATACGATAAATCCAAATGCAAAATCATGGGGTGGAATGATAGAAAGCAAAGATGAAAAGCATGTACCCAATACCGTCCTCTTGAATCAAATACCTAGATCGATTATTTCTTATAACCGTCAGTACTTCTGTTCTTTTGATGGGAAAGTTAGGATAACCATTGACCAAAACCTTCAGTCATTTTCTCAAAACTCGAATTGGGGTCCCAATTTCGATCAGGTTAGAAAGCACTATAATTTTATGATTATCGAGGTAAAAGTTTCATCTAAAGATGAACATCTAGTTGAGTTAGTTAGACGAGATGTCCCTTTTACACCCAAGAGATTTTCCAAATATTGCGAATCATTGATTCCCCAAAAATATTTCTATTTATTTTGAAGGAATTCTTAAAAAAGAAATTCGAACAATTAACTGGTTCCAAATTATATCGAAACTCTCTTCCTAGTGGAACCTGCCTAATTCATGACATTAATAGGCTTTCGCATGTTCCGATTAGAGAAGTTTGGGATGTCGGGGTTCACCAAGGAGAAACCGTGCTTTACTTCGCTAAATACTTCCCTAAATCAACCATCAGAAGCTTTGAGCCCGTTTCTTCAAATTATGATTTATTAATACAAAATTGTAGAAAACTAGAGAATTTCCAGGCTCATAATTTGCACTTGGGGAAGAAAATAAAACAACTAAAATTTTTCTTCAAGGTGCATCAGTTATTCACTCATTACGTGAAGATCTAAACAAGCCATTAGAAAAAGGTTCTACATCAGAAGATGTTGAGGTGAAAACCATTGATTACGTAATAAAGAAGTTCAAAACAGCCAGCATCGATCTCCTTAAAATTGATGTCGAGGGCTATGAGATTCAAGTCTTAGAAGGAGCTCGCAAGTCACTGGCTGAGAAAAAAATTAACTTCATTTACTTAGAGACTGGTCTAGACGATTGTTTTAACTCGATACAATCTCTTAATGATTTTCTAAAACCCATCGGATACTTGCCCTACGCTTTTTATGAGCAAACAGCTCATTGGACAGGAACGCAGAACCTTTGGTATTGGAATACTCTCTTTGTTCAGGAAGAACTTCTTTAAAACAATTGGGAAATTCAATCCAAGCATTTATTTTCACAGCCAGATCAGATGCTGAATTCATCGAAAACACCTTACCATTCCTGATCAAACTTTTAGAAAAAGCCTCTTGTAAAATTACTTCAGTTCTCGATACCAGAGACCCTTCTGGAGTGCTTGGCAGCACAGTCTCACAAAGCAAGCTAAGTGAAATTGTTAGAAACATAGAGAATATTCAAAGCAAACTGAACTTCGAATTTCTAACAACCTCATACGATTTAAAATCAATTCGTTCAAAGAACAGATTACAATTCAATTATCCTTTTAAAGAAACCCACTGTTTCCGTGGCTATCCAATTTATGGGAGCTTCAAGCAGTTTATCGACACAGATTCGAAATATATTCTTCACTTGGACTGCGACATGATTTTTTATGAAGAACCAGGTTTTTCATGGATACAAAAAGGCGTTAGAATCATGGAAGAAAACGAAGATATTCTTTGTGTTCTACCAAGGGGAGGTCCTCCAACTAAAGATGGATCGTTACATCAAGGAAGCACTTTTTACAAGACTGACGAAAAAAGAGGTCTGTACTTGTTCAAAAACTTTACCAGCCGGCACTACTTAATTCATCGGGAAAGATTTCTAAGCTTGCTCCCACTTAAACCACTTTGGCTATCATGGAGAGAACCGATCAAAAGCAGATTATTTGGAACTGGTAAAATGCTTTGCTGGGAAACTATGGTTGAATACGCTCTTGAAAAATCAGATTTGTGGCGCGCCGACCTTATGACAGAACAAGCATGGTCCCTCCACCCAGGGGATAGATCTGCAGAGTTTTACCAACTACTTCCTCAAATCATAGATTCTGTAAACCGAAACGAATTTCCTGAGGAACAAAGAGGACGCTTTGATTTAAGACTCAGCGACTGGAAGCATTTTCTCAATTAAAGTTCTAAACCCTAAATACCTGCTCTCACTATTTCTGCTCATCTATGCAGTTTCAGTTCTCTACTTGCAAGGTCTCAAAGCACCTTGGGTAGATGAGTGCTACTCATACTACGGAGTATGGCATGACAGTTTTTCAGAGTTCTGCAACTCCATGTTAACGGGCATCAATTTCTCTCCCCCACTCTACTTTCTTCTCAATTTCTGTATTCAATTAGTTTTCCCAACCTCTATTGAAGCGCTAAGGCTTCAAAGTTTAGTTTGGACCCTTATAGGGCTCGTGCTCTGTTTTATGGCTTGTCGAAGATTATGGGGAAACATTCCTAGCTTAATTGGTCTCCTTTTGGTCGCTTGCCATTCAGAGTTGCTCCTCGCTCAGTCACAGGAAGCAAGAAACTACAGCTTGTTTTTTGCTTGTGGTGCTGGGGTGTTGTACATGCAAACTTGCAACATCAAATGCCGCACAAAACTTTTTACACTTACTTTCTTGGCTCATCTGTGCCTCTGTCAGGTACATTACTTAGGAATCATTTTCTCATCTCTAGTAGGTGTATCATACCTGTTTTCCAGAAAGGAGATGTTTCTTCTGAAAAGAATCCCACTTAGTCTTTATGCAAACTGGGCAATTTCACTACCCCTATACTTATACTTTCTAAGCAATCAAGAATCTTTGCTAAATACATGGCCAAAGCCAAACTCTTTCGAAGATTTATTAAGTGTTTATGGGGACGGGATGATTGCCCTACTCTCAATAATCCCAATTTTAGCAATAGGAATAAAAACTAGAAATACTCTAGACAAAGAAGACGAAACCCCAAAGCCCCATAATCCTGCATTGATTACCTCAGTCTTATGGTATGGAGTGCCTTTGATCGCTTGGGTACTTTCTAACATTACTCCAATTAATTTATTCAATGCACGCTACTTCATGCCCAAAGAGGTAGCTTTAATTTTTATGATTGGCTTTTTATGTTTCTGGATTCTGTCGCCCTGGGTTAACCAATGTTTGCAAAGCAAATTCCATAGAAATGTTTCTTTGGTCTCTGCAATATCAGTTTGCCTTTTACTCGTTTTCATCAACCTCAGAAGATCAGCTTTTACATATGGTGAGGACAGGAACTATCACCATTGGTTAATCAAACAAGATGATCTAATTCCGAAAGATTTTCCCAAGGTTTTTTGTGGAGACCCGGTTTTTTTTCCCAATGCATACAAGCACTTTGAAAAAGCTTATTTCTTGGTGAATGATGAACGATTAAACTCCATCTACTCGCAATTTTCCTCGAAGATAAAAGTTTTAAATTATAAGCATTTGAATGACTTCAAATCCTTTATTCTGATATCTGGAAAGGGTGATTTGCCAGAATTACAAATGCCAGATTTTCAAGTAACAAGTCTAGGCAAGTTTCATCAACGACTTCCCTTAGTTTGCACAAAGTTTGAGAAAATGGAGTCTTCCGAACCCACGCCCCCTGCATGAATTTCAAAACCATCCGATCTTTGGCTAAGCCACTTCTGTTGTGGAGCATTATCATCGGCTTTGGAATCGAAGTTTTTCTTCATTACAAAATCTGTGACCTTCCTTACAAGTTCCTCAACCATACCACGGGACCAGTTCATAAACTCGGTCAGTACTCTAAAGACGAAGTCATTCCTAAAGGTTATTTAGCTATTGTGGGCGATAGCAATGTATATGGATATGGGCCTTGGCTATATGAAAATTCGTGGAGCATGAAACAGCCAATTTTTGCCCCCAACCATCTTTTACACGCTTCGCTTAAAAAGGATTTTGTCTCGTTCGGCTATCCTGGTTTTGGGTCACTTGGGTCATCCTTGTCCATGGTTTCGGAATTACAAATGCTCAAAAAGTCATGGACTTGGCCAAAAATTGAAGATCCTTTGGAAATTCTTTTTGTCTTCTATGAAGGAAACGATCTTATCAACAACCTTCACGAAGTGGAACAGCGTGGCATTGATTTATATAGTATTGAATCCAATACCTTGGATCAAAAGATTGCAAAGATCATTAGGGATGAAGAAATAAAACTTTCCGAATCTTGGGCAATCACGGATCATTCGGCCGCCTGGAACCTTTTTTCAGGGTTAACGAAAAATTATTATCGAAAATTCTTCCAGGAACCCAAAGTTGCCTCCATAGACCTTCAATCGTCTCATCTTGCACAGTCCTCAATATCTCAAGAGCAAAATAGCTCAAAACCGACGAACATTGCCAATATCTCAGGCGTTCAAGTGCACTTGGGGTTTTGCGAAGGCCCTGCCCTACTTCTTAACGAGACTGAAATCGCTCTGTCGTTAAAAATCAGCGAGCATTCTCTCCTTTATTTAAGAAGTAATTTCCCTAACTCCAAAATCAGCTTAATCTACCTCCCTTCTTCGCTTTCGATTTACAACTTTGTAGACTGCGAGATATCCCCTGCCCCCCTCGTAATGATGGGCCAGTCCCGCTCAGGCGTTTTTAAACCAGTTGCAGCGATAGAGAGGAATAAGTTTCTGAGGGCGGAAATTCTTAAAGTTGCACAAAAGACTGGCACTGAGTTTTTGGACACTACCGATCGCCTCAAAGAAATCGCCAGCAATCAACTACTCCATGGACCACGCGACCCGATACACCTTAATCGCGCAGGTTACGAAGCCTTTTCCGAAGCAATTTCGACCTTCCTTAAACCTCCATCTTGATCCTTGGAATATCAGCATATTATCACGACAGTGCCGCTGCACTGGTCGGCGGAGATGGCATCCTTGCAGCCGCTCAGGAAGAGCGGTTTACTCGAATTAAGCACGACTCCAGTTTCCCCATTCATGCGATCAACTATTGCCTCAAAGAAGCGAACCTAAAGCTGGAGGATTTGGATCAGGTTGTCTTTTACGAAAAACCTTTCCTCAAGTTTGATCGTTTGCTTGAAACCTATGTTGGATTTGCCCCAGTCGGGTTGCATTCCTTCGTCAAAGCCATGCCCCAATGGCTCAAACAAAAATTACACCTGCCTCGGGAGATTCGTAAGCAACTGCCTGGAAAATGGGATAAATCCATTGTCTTTACCACCCATCACGAGTCCCATGCAGCAAGTGCTTTTTTCCCCAGCCCATTCGAGGAGGCTGCCATTCTCACCATGGATGGAGTGGGCGAATGGGATACCGTCACCATAGGAGTTGGAGAAGGTAGCCGAATTGAGTTGCTCAAATCGATGCATTTTCCCGACTCTCTCGGTCTGCTGTACAGTGCATTCACTTATTTTTGTGGGTTCAAAGTAAACTCCGGAGAATACAAACTCATGGGGCTGGCTCCTTATGGTTATCCTATTTATAAAGACAAAATCATCAATGAACTGCTTGACCTAAAGGAAGATGGTTCATTTAGGGTTAACTTAGACTATTTCAATTATTGCCAAGGTCTGACCATGACCAATAAGAAGTTTGACCAATTGTTTGACGGTCCACCCCGAAGCCCCGAAAGCCAGATTACTCAACGAGAAATTGACCTAGCCGCATCTATCCAAGCCGTTACCGAAGAAATTGTTCTTCGCATGGCAAAGTACGCTAAGGAAGTGAGCGGGCTCGGTAATCTCTGCTTGGCTGGTGGCGTTGCCCTAAATTGCGTTGCCAATGGAAAATTACTGCGATCCAAAATTTTTGACCAAGTATGGATTCAACCAGCTTCTGGAGATGCAGGGGGTGCCCTTGGTGCTGCCCTTTTTACCCACTTCCAGCTAATGGAGAAGAATAGAGAACCCAAAGCCTCCGACTCGATGAAAGGATCCTTCCTTGGCCCTTGTTTCACAAACGATGAGATTAGGGGGTTTCTCACTGGTTCAGACACTCCTCACCACTTTTATGAAAATGAAGATGAGTTGTTGGAAATTATCTACCAGCAACTCGATGCGGGCAATATCATCGGGTGGTTTCAAGGGAGGATGGAATTTGGCCCACGGGCATTGGGGTCAAGAAGCATAATTGGGGACGCACGAAATTCCGAAATGCAGACCAAGATGAACTTAAGCATCAAGTTTCGCGAATCCTTCCGCCCTTTCGCCCCCTCTGTACTTGAGGAAGAAGTAGACCGGTATTTTGATTTGGATTCACCTTCTCCATACATGCTCCTAGTAGCACCGGTTGCTCAAAACATTCGCAAGGCACTTTCGACCGATGAAACGGAGCAAATGCAGGACCCTGATCTTCTTAAACGAGTTAAGATCGAACGTTCAAAACTACCCGCTATCACTCATGTCGATTATTCCGCACGGGTACAATCTATCAGTGAAGACAGAAACGGTAGATATTATCGGTTGGTAAAAAAATTTAATGAGTCCACTCAGACGCCAGTTCTTGTGAATACCAGTTTTAATATTCGCGGGGAACCGATTGTTTGTACCCCGCAAGACGCCTATCGATGCTTTGTCTCCACGGATATGGACCTCTTGGTTCTTGAAAACTTTGTTTTATTTAAAGAAGAGCAACCAAAATCAAACTTAGTTGCGAAGGACGAGTACCTCGCCAGTTTCGAACTCGATTAGAAGCCATATTAATTTGTCTTAAGCATGACTAAACCGCCCACCCAAAAGGAAATCAGATCGACTAGCCTACGCCTTCTCGTTGGCTTACCAATTATCGGTTTGATCTGGACGGCTATCATTCGAGTCTTTGGTCAAAGCCAGGAAATGAACTGGTATGTGTTTACTGGCTTTGCTTTCGTTGGTCTTTCAGTTGGCACACTCTCACTTTTACTGCCTGCCTTTGGAAGAGTTACATACTTTGCCTGGCACTCACTCATCAACCTGATTGATCAAATAATCATTTGGACTACCCTGCCGCTTTTCTACTATGTGATTTTTTGCCCCTATTCCCTTTTGATTCGCCTCTTTGGGAAATCGAAGTTGAAAGAAAGAACTCACCCTGTAGCTAGCTATTGGAAAAATGTCGAACAACCCAAATCCACTCGTCGCTATATCCAACAATTCTAAAATTCGATAAATGAAAAAAGAAAATGAAACTGAAGATTTCTCAGACATGACCAATACCTCCAAACAATCGGGTTTTATGAGCGAATTTGCATCCATGCTCATGCACAACAAGAAATGGTGGCTCACCCCTATCGTGCTAGTTCTAATTTTGTTTGGGCTACTTATCATTTTGGGAGGTAGCTCATACGCACCATTTATTTACACATTGTTTTAGTAACTGACTGAAAACCTACTTATAAGCTGTACTAAATACTAATCCATCAACTCGTATCTATAATTAACCATAATCCTTTCATCTAAAAGAATTTGAAAATATTAATTACAGGTGTTGCTGGTTTTGCAGGTAATGCGATTGCGCATACGCTCATACAAAGTCATAATAAGTTGCAATTTTTTGGACTCGATAATTTTTCGAGAAAAGGGTCAGAGTTAAATATCTCAAAATTAACAGATCTTGGGATAGAACTTATCCGAGGGGATATTCGTTCTCGATCTGATATTGATGGTCTACCCAAAGTCGACTGGGTAATCGATTGTGCAGCCAATCCATCAGTACTTGCTGGTATTGATGGTCAATCTTCTAGCAGACAATTAATGGAGCATAATCTTCTAGGCACCATCAACTTGTTAGAATATTGCAAGAGGAATAAGGCTGGTATGATTTTACTAAGTACAAGCCGAGTTTACTCAGCTTCTGAACTGGCTGCAATGCCAGTAAAATCTTCCGTTAATCGCTTCGATCTACGAGATTGTGATGTTATTGGGGCATCTAGCTTAGGAATATCGGAAGGTTTCCCCACGACTGCGCCACTTTCTCTTTATGGTGCGTCCAAGCTGGCTTCGGAAACCTTAATTTTGGAGTATGGAGAATGCTTCGACTTTCCTGTATGGATCAATCGGTGTGGTGTGCTTGCGGGAGCTGGGCAATTTGGCAAGGCAGACCAAGGCATATTTTCTTTTTGGATTCATTCTTACCGAGAGAAAAAACCCCTTAAATACATCGGCTTTAATGGTACTGGTCATCAAGTGAGGGATGCCCTTCACCCAAAGGACTTGGTTCCCCTACTCTCCCGGCAAATGCTTGAACCCGACTGGGAAGCCCCAAAAATCATCAATATTGGAGGTGGTGTTGAAAACTCTATGTCGCTGAGGGAATTAAGCAGCTGGTGCGAAGATCGATTTGGTCAAAACGAAGTGCTTGCATCTCAAGACGAACGCCCGATGGATGCCCCTTGGATAGTGATGGACTCAACCACTGCTCAAAATGCATGGAATTGGAGTGTTAAAACTAAAATTGAGCAAATTTTAGAGGAGATTGCCAACCATGCGGAGACAAATCCGGAATGGAGTAAACTATGCTAAAACAGTACACCTTTAAGAACATATGAATAATTGCTCCCACGATAATTCTTTTGTGTATGAAGGTAAGGACTTAGAGGCCATGTCATTTGCACAAAATTATCATAATTGGATATATGAAAATATTGAAACAGAACTAGGTACTAAAATAGCTGAGATTGGTAGCGGTGTTGGTAATTTTACAGAATTTCTTCTACGAAACGAGCATGCTAGAATTGATGCATATGAACCATGTGCTAAAATGCATCTCAACAACAAGTTTTCTAAAAATCCTCGAGTAAACTGTATTAATAGTAACTTTGAATTAGTTTCGAAAAGCTTAGATAATAAATACGATTCCGTTATTTTCATTAATGTCTTAGAGCACATACAACAGGACTCTGATGCGATTAAGAAGGCCTACAAGATCATTCGCCGTGGAGGCACGCTTATCATTTTCGTTCCAGCCTTGCAGGTTTTGTACAGTAATTTTGACCGATCAACAGGACACTACAGACGATACCAAAAAAGCGAACTTACTAAATTGGTTCAAAATGCTAGTTTTAAGATTATATCCTGTGAATACTTTGATTCCAAAGGTATTATACCGTGGTTTGTATTCATGAAGGTAATGCGTCGAGGATTAAGCATTCGAAATACATTCACCTATGATACTTTTGTAGTTCCTTGGTTAAAGATTGTAGAA
>Ga0181604_10000124_pt1 | contig 68835 bp, 60 predicted proteins | sample 041ome_12_FD_148663 | JGI IMG/M metagenome (GOLD analysis project Ga0181604, IMG submission 148663) | Coastal salt marsh microbial communities from the Groves Creek Marsh, Skidaway Island, Georgia - 041410US metaG (spades assembly) | ecosystem: Environmental > Aquatic > Marine > Intertidal zone...
AAACTTAATATCCCGGATTCTGCGAGAGAATGTCAGAACCTTGAATATCAATTTGTGCTTGTGGAATGGGATAATATTCATTTTTCCCGGCTGTGAATTTTGCCCCTCCAAATTTGGTAGTTAAAAAAAGAATTTAAATGGTTGTTTTTTTTTGATTTTATTAACGATTTGAATTTATATTGATGTAATTCAATGCATTACATAAATTATTTTTAATAAAAGGTGTTAAATAAAATGAAAAATTATACTCACTAAATTAATTTTAGAATTTTGAGCCTTTTAATTTTTCAACTGACTCAGTTTAAAATAGAAATACAACTCCAAGATTTTCTAAAATCCAGTTTCTCCCATAAAAACGTATTTTTACAAAAATGATTGGTCATGGACGGGCTGCCTATCAGCGTATTGGTTATTGGTTGCGGAAATATGGGGGCTTCGCATGCAAAGGCGTATGAACAACATCCGGGGTTTGCGATTTGTGGCTTGGTATCGAGAGGCAGCAGTAAAAAAGAATTAAACCAAACCTTGATTGCTGACTATACCCTGTTTGCAGACTATCAAGCCGCCTTGGAAGCAACAAAACCTGATGCGGTGTGTATTTCCACCTATCCCGATACCCACGAAGCCATTGCTCTAAAAGCTTTGGAAATGGGGTGTCATCTCTTTGTTGAAAAGCCCCTTGCTACCACTGTTGAAGGTTGTAATCGAATTATTGAAGTCGCAAAAAGCATGGGAAAACAAGTTGTGGTAGGCTATATTTTAAGGCATCATCCCACTTGGATCAAGTTTATAGCGACCGCTCATCAATTGGGAAAACCTTTGGTGATGCGGATGAATTTAAATCAGCAAAGCCAGGGCTATATGTGGGAGGTGCATAAAAATTTGATGCAATCGTTGAGTCCCATTGTGGACTGTGGCGTTCATTATTTGGATGTCATGTGTCAAATGACGCAAGCCAAACCCGTAAGTGTTTCTGCCATTGGGGTTCGCTTGAGCGCGGATGTCCCCGTGGATAATTACAACTACGGTCAACTGCAAATTCGATTTGACGATGGTTCCGTAGGCTGGTACGAAGCGGGTTGGGGGCCAATGATGAGCGAAACCGCCTTTTTTATAAAAGATGTGATCGGCCCCAAGGGAAGTGCTTCCATAATTTCTGAAGAAGGGCTCTATAACGACGGTTCAGATGAAATCGAACGGCATACCAAATCAAATACCATTCGTTGGCATCACAGCAGTATGAATGAAAAAAATGAATTTAACAAAGCCGATGATTTTATCCGTTTTGAGGATGACCCTTCCCATCAGCAATTGTGCAATAATGAACAGGATTTCTTTTACCGAGCCATTCAGAACCGTCTAAATTTGGAGCAACACCTTAACGATGCCGTGAATAGTTTACAAATTGTTTTGGCTTGCGATCAGGCTGTTCGTCTTCAAAAAACGATTTCACTTTGACACATAATAGTTCTCTTTTTTTTTCGTTAAACTAACATGAATTACCCTCGTTTACAAACATCGACTGTTGTTTCCATGGTTTTGTTTTTAAGCATAATCACCGCTTCACATAATCTTTTTGGACAAGAAAAAATATTTGAGATTTTCCATTACGGCATGTCTTCCGAAGCAGCTCTTGAAACCTATAAAACCAACAAAAAAGCATTTAAAAGTATTTCGCTAGGTGATGGAACTTCCTATACCTTAAGGCGTTTTTCCTTGGTGATGCAAGATGATAAACTACAGTATATCATGCTTTGGAGCAAAAAAAACTTAACTCTTGCCACTGCTGAAAAATATTTAGAAAACACTAAGAAACATTTGGAAGGTAAGAAATACAAACTCGTATATGCCCAAAAAAACTGGTCGAAACCTTTGCTACAAGAAAAAAACAAACCTTACCTGCGATGGGTAAACGAAGACAAAACCATTTTAGCAGAAATGGAGCCGAGAGGGCATGGGGGTACTTACAGTGTTTTTATTGCCTTCTATCCACACGATTGGTTTCTTAAAAAGGCACGAGGAAAATAGGCCTATAAATCAATATTGACTCCCAACCCAATCAATTCTCTGAATTGAAGCTCGCCTATTAAATCGTCATCGTAAATCAGGTGCAGTAAGAAATTACCGGAAATTATATCATTTACTTTAAAGCGCAAATTTCCGTTCCATTCAACATCTACGTTTTGTGGGTTTTCAAGATAATTAACATAAAAGTTATAATTATTCTCGAAAATGACATTTTTCATCAACGTTACCTTATAATAGCCTGTTATGGAGGCTCCTAAAAAGAAAGCACTCCGTTTTCCTTTTTCTACTCCAAAATAGTTTTTTCCTTCTTCCAAGTCACGGGTAAATTTTTGAGAAACCAAAAACATCCGAGCCGTAAGAGGAGACAAATTCAACCACAAATTGTCATTCTTTTTGTAATACCATCCCAAACCCGACTGGATAATCGCCGGAGAAAAAAACTGAGATGTTTTCTCACGTTGTTCTTCACCATCTACTTTGAAGTAACGATAATCGGGAAGCAACTGGGTTTTAAATTTTAAAAAGGCAGAATAATTCCATTCAGCATTAATCTGTTTTCCAACCAAAGAACGTATTTCAAACCGATCATCTGCTTTTTTAAAAAAAGTATTTCCAGTAATAAAAGTGGTTCCTAGAGACAACAACAAATTGGAGTCCCACACCAAGCCTTTACGGTCGGAATAATTAAAATTATAGTCTAAACCGAATAAGCCTGTAAGAGAACTCTCGCCTCCGGAGACCCAATTGGAAAAATAAGCTTGATTAAAATTAAAACGGGTATTCCCAGAAAATTTAAAGATTTTTCCTCCCAATTCTGATTGTATCACCACATCATAGGGCAGTGGATTTCCATTTTCATCTACTTCTTGAGCAGCGGAAATCATTGAAAAGAAAAAGAAAATAAGTATAATAGGTGTTAGTGATTTCATGGAGCGAAATAAAATTTGTCAAAAATAAAGAATTTATTTTGTCTAGAGCGCATTGTAACTGAAAGGTTTTTGCAGCTTCATTTAGCTTTTCAACGATCCGTAAAAAAGCCTTTAAAATTTTATGATTTTTGCTACATTTAGTCCAATGAACCACAAAAAAACTTTTTCTTACCTCCTTTTCCTCCTTTCGCTTTGGACTTGGTCGCAGACTGGAAAACCAGCCTCATTGCTTGCCTTTACGGCAAAAATTGACAGCATCGTTTCTTATGGAATTCAGCAACAGGCCTACCCTGGTGCTCAAGTACTTTTGTATAAAAAAGGGGAAATCTTGTTGGAAAAATCCTATGGCTTTCACACCTACGATTCTTTGGTTCCAGTAAACAACAATCAACTTTACGACTTGGCATCTGTTACCAAAGTTATGGCCAGTACACTGGCGTTTATGAAGTTATATGAATTGTATAACATCCCTATAGATGCTCGCGCCTCCGACTACATTCCGCTGTTAAAAAACAGCAACAAAAAAAACAGTACATTCCGACAAATTCTTACGCACAGTGCAGGATGGAAGCCTTATTTGACCCATCAAAATACGGTGTATAATAAAAAAGGGAGGGCTAAGGCTCGAACCCTTTCTTATCAAAAAAGCAAAAGATATCCGCTTTCCTTAAACGGGAATTTATATGTACATCGAAGCTATCCAAAACGGATTGCCCGGCGAATTAAAAAAACGGATTTAGACCCTGTATCAAAATATGTGTATTCGGGCTTGTGGTTTTTTTTGCTCCCAGAAATGGTAGAAAAAATCAGTGGCATGGATTTTCCAACGTTCTTAAATCAACATTTCTATCGCCCCTTGGAATTGGAGCGTATTGGTTTCTTACCTCGACAAAGGTTTTCATTGGAGGAAATTGTTCCTACCGAAAAAGATTCCCTTTTCAGAAAAGAACTGGTACACGGTTGGGTGCATGACGAAGCCGCTGCTTTGATGGGAGGGGTTTCAGGAAATGCAGGCTTGTTTGCCAATGCACGCTCCTTGGCGCCACTTTTGGAAATGCTTTTAAAAAAAGGAACACTCAACAATAAAACTTTATTGAAAGAGGAAACCGTCACGCTTTTTACTTCGCCAGCTTACCCGGCTTCCGAAAACAGAAGAGGGCTAGGTTTCGACAAACCCATTTTTTCAGATTCCGGAACGGCTACTTATCCTGCCACACTTGCAAGTAGAGAAAGCTATGGCCACACCGGATTTACAGGTACTTTTATTTGGGTGGATCCGCGAGAGGAATGTTTTATCATCTTTTTGAGCAATCGGGTTTACCCCTCGCGATCCCAACAAGCACTTTATGACTTAAATATTCGTGGAAATTTATTAGATGCGCTTATTCAGTATTAATTTTACGGTAGTCATTGGGCTTTGCTCCACTCTGGTAATTTTTGCTCAAGAGCCCCAATTACATCCCCCCCAAGACTTTGTAGATTTACAAAAAACCATTCCGGGTTTGGTGGTTGAATTGCGTTATGCTAGCGAGGAAAATTTTACAGGTCGCCCCATTACAGGCTATGAAACCAAAAAATTATATGGAACGACGGCTTTGATGCAAGCCCTAACCAAAGTCCAAAAAGCACTAGAAAAAAGAGGGCTCGCATTAAAAATTTACGATGCTTACCGACCCCAACGCGCCGTTAATGATTTTATCCGCTGGTCGAGGATTCCCTCCGATACACTTAAAAAGAGAACATACTATCCTTCCATTAAAAAAGACACCCTTTTTCGCGCCGGATATATTGCTTCCAAAAGCGGGCATTCTCGGGGAAGCACCGTAGATCTTAGCATAGTTTCACAAGACGGAATTCCTTTGGATATGGGCGGCGAATGGGACTTTTTTGGAGTGCGTTCGTGGTACGCCTTTGAAGGAATCACAGTGGAACAAAAAGCGCATCGAAAGTTGTTAAGAGACTTGATGCTAGCCAACGGTTTTAAACCCTATTCCAAAGAATGGTGGCATTTTACACTCATCGAAGAGCCTTATCCGGACACCTATTTCGATTTTATTCCCAACTAATCTCGGGCGGTGATTAATTCCTTTGGAAAAGCTGTTAAATCGATATTCCAAAGCAAAGGAAGGAGCAGATAAATGAAAATGCTGATGATCAAAATCGAAACTAAATTCATTACAAACCCTTTGCTTACCATATCCGGAATTCGCAAATACCCTGAACCAAAAACAACAGCATTGGGTGGCGTTGCCACGGGAAGCATATAGGCACAAGAAGCCGCAACTGCAGCACCCACCATCAATCCAAAAGGATGCACGCCCACTTCGAGTGCCAAAGGTGCCAGTACGGGAAGCATCATAGCAGTGGTGGCTAAATTTGAGGTGATTTCAGTTAAAAAATTAACTGCTGCCACCAACAGAAGGAGCAATACAAAGAGGGGCAAATTTCCAAAAGCGGTCATTTGCTGTCCCAACCAAACGGCTAATCCACTGGTGTCAAAAGCTTTGGCTAAAGCCATTCCTCCTCCAAACAACAAGATGATTCCCCAGGGTAATTGAACTGCACTTTCCCATGTCATCAACATTCCTTTCCGATCTTTGGTGGGAATGACAAACAATACCAAAGAAAAAACAATTGCAATGATGGTGTCGTCCAATTGGGGAAGGAACAATTGCAACAAAAAGGATCGACTGATCCAACAAAAGGCAGTGAGCGCAAACACCAACGCCACCATACGTTCTTCATAGGAGAGTTTTCCTAATCCATTTTTTAAACGTGCAATTTCTGTACGTCCTCCAGGGAATTCTTTTTGTTCAAAACGAAAGGCATAACGGGTGAGATACACCCAACAAAGATAAAGCAGCAAAAGAGCGATAGGAAAGCCAAAGAGGAACCATTGTAGAAATGATATTTCATATTGATAGGTTTCCAAAATGACCCCTGCCAAAACCAAGTTGGGAGGAGTGCCGATCAGCGTTGCTATCCCACCAATGGAGGCGCTGTAGGCAATGGCGAGCATCAAGGCTTTTCCAAAAATCAGATTTTCATCGGCAGCTGTTTCCGGATTATCTTTCAGTTGTTTGATAATGGCTATTCCTATGGGAAGCATCATCACCGAGGTGGCGGTGTTGGAAATCCACATGGACAAGAAAGCTGTGGCGACCATAAACCCTAAAATAATTTTTCGAATGTCCGATCCTATAAAAGCAATGATGTTGATGGCAATGCGACGATGTAAATTCCAGCGTTCAATGGCAATGGCGATAATGAATCCCCCCATGTATAAAAAAACATATTTATGCCCATAGGCCGCAGTAGTGGTTGCCAAAGCCAACCCCCCGGACAGCGGAAATAAAACGATGGGCAACAAGGCGGTGGCAGCAATCGGGAGAGCTTCTGTAATCCACCAAATCGCAACCCAAGCGGTGGTTGCCAATACGGCATGTCCAGCAACGCTCAGGCCTTCAAACGGGGTGAGTCCATTAATGATAAAAAACAATAAGGGCCCGAGGAATAAACCAACTTTTTTTTGCATGCTACTAAGGTAGGGCAGAAGTATGATCAGAAATGATCCGCCACTGTTTTTTTACCTTCAGCCAAATTAAAGTAAAATAACCCGCGCTATCCCCTATGGTTCTCGTCAAATGATAGCTCCCTTGCATTTGAATCACTTTTGGACTCAATGCCAAAAGGTCTAAAACTTTAAATTCAAGGGTTCCCATGAGTGTCCGATTAGAATAGGTATTATGATACCGTTGTCGTGTGGCTTCCCAACCGTAAATGGGTCCCGAAGCTCCGGAAAAAACCAATTGCTCTGATTTAAAATAGCCGTCCATAAACGCATCAATGGCTCCCCTATTCCAGTCGGCCTGTTGCTCAAAAAGCACTTTTGTAATTGCCAGAGAATCTGCGATGGACACCTTTTTTTGCGCCACAACAGTGAGCGTCAACAGGAGAAAAAAAACTGAGAAGCAAAAAGTTTTCAATGGCAACCGTTTGTAATGAAGGACACGCATTAGAAAAAATAACGCTTAAAGGCTTCAATTGCAGCGTATTCGGCAAGTCCCATAGCGTGATATTTTTTGGCAGTGGCTGCATTGCGTTCTTCTGCTCTAATCCAAAATTCGCGATGATCGCCTCCCTGAAACATCACTCCATCTTTTTGAGATTGGTGATAAAAAATTGCTTTTCGCTTGCGTAAAACTTGATCTGGACTCATCGGAACAGCCATTTCAATTTCGCTGATATCCCATTCGTGCCAAGCACCTCGGTAGAGCCACACCCAGCAATCCTTCATATAAGATTCGCTTTTCAAACGCGCTAAAGACTCAAAAATAATGTCCAAACATACACGATGCGTTCCGTGCGGATCGGCCAAATCTCCAGCTGCATAGATTTGATGCGGTTGAATATTTTGAATTAATGCTTCTGTCAAAGCAAAATCTTTTTCAGAGAATGGATTTTTTGAAATCAAGCCGGTTTCATAAAAAGGTAAGTTTAAAAAATGAACCTGTTCATCGGGTATTCCCATATAACGGGTCGCCGCCAACGATTCTCTTTTTCGAATAGCTCCCTTGAGCTGTCGTACGGCCAATGAGGAAGGCCCGTGGGCATTCCCTGCTTTTAGATCATTGTACAACTGAGTTACCTCTGATTTCGAAACCCCGTCGAAAACATCTGCCGTGACCTCCAAATATTTGATTGCATCTTCGTCAGAAACAGCAATATTTCCCGAGGTTTGATAAGCCACATGTACTTCGTGTCCTTGGGATACCAAACGATCAAAAGTTCCGCCCATAGAAATGACATCATCATCAGGATGTGGACTGAAAATAATCACGCGTTTGGAATGTGGGTCTGAACGTTCGGGACGTTTTTTATCATCGGCATTGGGTTTTCCTCCCGGCCAACCAGTGATGGAATTTTGCAACTTATTAAACATTTCAATATTCAAATCGTAGGCAGTCCCCGACTGTGCCAAAAGATCGGACATCCCGTTTTGATTATAATCTTCGTCGGTAAGCTTTAAAATAGATTTTCCCGTAGTTGCACACAACCATGAAATGGCTTTGGAACGCATTTCAGAAGACCATTCGCAACTTCCCACCAACCATGGGGTTTTAATTCGAGTGAGTTCTGCAGCGGCTTCGTTGTCCAAAACCAGAACTGTGTTTTTGTGATATTGGAGATAAGTGGTGGGAATTTTAGAAGAAACCTTTCCTTCAATGGCTTTATGGATGATTTCCGCTTTGTTGGTTCCCCATGCCATCAAAATAATACTTTTAGCGTTGAGGATACTTTGTATTCCCATGGTAATCGCCTTCCGTGGCACATTATCAATCCCTTGAAAAGCATGAGCCGCATCAAAGCGGGTGAGATGGTCGAGGGTGATGGTTCGGGTTTGAGAATTTTGATGCGAACCCGGCTCATTAAAACCAATGTGTCCGGTGCGACCGATACCCAAGATTTGTAAGTCTATTCCTCCCACAGCCTTTATTTTTTGCTCATAAGCAATACATTCATTTCGCACTTGCTCGGGATCCGTTTCGCCACTGGGAATATTTATATTTTGTTTGTCAATATCAATATGATCAAATAAATTGATGTGCATAAAGTGGTGGTAGCTTTGCAAATCCTCTTTGGAAATGGGGTAATACTCGTCCAAATTGAAGGTGATCACATTGCGAAAACTCAAGCCTTCCTTTTGATGCAGCTTTACCAATTCACGGTAAACGCTTAAAGGAGTAGACCCAGTAGCCAAGCCTAAGACACAAGCTTCGGCTTTGCTTTGCTTGTCGCGAATCAAATCCGCTATCTTTTGTGCTACTGCCTTTGACCCTTGATTTGAATTTTCAAAAATTACATTGTGTAATTTTTCATAGCGTGTTTCCTCGAAACTACCCGGTGCTTTGTAGTCCAAAGAAATTTGTTCGTTGATTTCCATAAGTAGTGTGTAAGCTTCAAAATTAGAAATTTAAAATTAGGTGAAAAAAAATTATGCCCGAATAATATTTTTAATTAGGAATAAAAATATGGAAGGAGATTTCTTAGATTTGCAAAAAATGTGATGAACGTCAGAAATGTCATTGTGGGATTTTTATTAAGCTTTATCTTTTTAGAGCTGGCTGCTCCTGCGCTACAATTTCTGTTTGATCAAAATATTGAAACCCTTGTTATACTGTCAGAAAAAGACACTGAAGGGGAAGAAAACGTAAAGAATCAAAAAATTAATTCTTCCATTATTTTTGAAAATTTTACATCTGAAATCATTTTTACATCCAAAATTATTGCCCCCAACTGTCTTTATCAATCTATCCCTTTAGATCTCAACTACCCTCCTCCAAAAATTTAGATTCGTTTTCAAAGTCTAATTTTTTAAAAAAAATTTTTTAACCGATCCTTTAGGGTCAAAAATTGAATATATGAAATCTTTATTTAAACATTTCAAAGGAGATGCATTAGGAGGAATAACCGCAGGAATTGTGGCACTTCCTTTAGCACTCGCTTTTGGTGTCAGTTCGGGCATGGGGCCCAGTGCCGGACTTTATGGCGCCATTTTTCTTAGTTTTTTTGCTGCCTTATTTGGAGGTACTCCCACCCAAATTTCGGGTCCCACCGCACCCATGACAGCGGTCAGTATGGTGGTTATTGCTGGTATAGTAGCTGCCAATAATGGTGATTTAGGACTAGCATTGCCTTATATTTTAATGGTTTTCCTACTCAGTGGACTGCTGCAAATTGGCATGGGTTTCCTCGGTATAGGAAGTGCCATAAAATACATCCCCTACCCTGTAATCTCTGGTTTTATGACTGCCATTGGAGTGATTATTCTCATCACGCAATGTCTTGCCGTAATGGGATATGATGTTACCAATGACAAAGAATATGTTGCACAATTTGTGCCTTTGGCAGAAGAGCATTTGCTAGAGAAGATTCTTGTCGATGAATCCCAAGAAGGGCTTTTGGTTTTAGAAGATTTTGAAGAAACTATCCGACGGGCAAAAAATGTGACCGAAGCTCAAATTTATACGGAAGCTAAAAATCTTGCCAAAGGAAGTGCCTCGGGTGTTATCGGAACATTGAGAACGCTACCAAGAGCTATTTTTAATATCAATTGGATTGAAATGATCTTGGCGTTTAGTACGATTTTTATCATTTATGGATTTAAACGGATTACCACAGCCATACCCAGTACATTGGTGGCTTTGGTGGTGGTTTCTGGAGCTGCACTTCTATTGAATGTCAATTATCTTCCCATCCAGTCCATTCCCTCCGGTTTTCCAAAACTCAATTTGGGAATTTTCTCCTCTTTTAGCTTGGAACAAATGCTTCCTTACGTATTAAGCGCACTCACACTCGCTGTTCTAGGTGGTATCGATTCCTTGTTGACTTCGGTAGTCGCTGATAATTTAACTAAAACCAAACACGAACCCAATCGCGAACTGATTGGTCAAGGAATTGGAAATAGTATTGGGGCATTATTTGGTGGACTTCCGGGTGCCGGAGCTACCATACGCACCGTGGTGAATATCCAAGCGGGAGGAAAAACTAAACTTTCAGGGATCATCTCCTCCTGTGTCTTGTTGATCATTCTTTTGGGCTTGGGTCCTGTGGCTTCTCAAATTCCAGCAGCCGTATTGGCAGGGATATTGGTCACCGTTGGAATTGGAGTGATGGATTATAAAGGTTTACGCGCCTTACCCAAAATTCCAAGAACAGAAGTCATGATTATGTTTACGGTCCTTTTGTTATCCGTCTTCTGGAATTTGGTATTTGCCGTGGGAATTGGACTGGTTTTGGCCTCCTTGTTTTTTATGAAAAAAATGGGAGACATTTCCAAAGAGCAATCCGTGGTTTCCAATGTCAAGAAAGAAGAAGCTTGGCAAGACGAAAAAGGATTGAAATCCGACTTTTTAGAAAAAGTGTTTATCAAACATTTGAATGGTCCTTTATTTTTTGGCTTTACTTCGGCTTTCCTAAGTCTATCCAAACAAATTCCGGATTCTGCCTCCGTGGCCATTTTGAGAATGTCTAAAGTACCGTATATCGATCAATCGGGATTGTTTGCGTTGGAGGATGTTATTATGGAATTAAGTCAAAAAGGCATCAAAACCCTCGTGGTGGGTGTGCAATCACAACCCTTGTACTTGATGAAAAGTATTGGGATTGTCAACACCCTTGTTCCTGCTGAACAAGTTTTCGATACTTTTAAAGAAGCACAACAATGGGTGATCCAACAAAATGGAACGTTGTAAAAAATTAATTATACACCCCTAAAAAGCTTTTAGAACAAATTGTTTGGGGTCCTACTTCTTGTGGTGGGACTTCAAGCAACTGTGTTGAGAGCAAGCACTTGATCCATGGATCACTTCCTCAAAAATTTATATTTTTAAAATCGGTACGATGGAAACCCCTCTATTTAGTGGGGTTTTTTTATGGAATAAAACGAATGTTTTCATTCTTAATTTCGGAGACCTTTAGCAGTTGACCCTGTGCAAAGAGGAAGGGCAAACTGTCTAAAGCCACAAAACGTTTTTGCGGTTTATAGTTTTCATAATCTTGAAATAAAACCCCATCTACACGTCTTTGGTCAATGGCTTTGCGAAAGCGGGTTCCTCCACCGTCCGTTTGATAATTGTATGCCAAAAAATCCATACGATAAAGCTTTTGATGGATCCAGTAGCGATATTCATCAGAAAAGTCATCTCCACCCCCCTCTTCCTTAAAAACAACTTTAATCCGATCATAGGGTTTTCCTTGAATGATTTCGGAGCCCTCCCAACTTTTTATGGCTGCTGGATCTAAAAGGGTTAGTGGTAATTGAAAAAAATAGAAGACCGAATTAATAGAGTTCGTATACACTCTACTCATACTGTCTGATACGACCTCTTGAACATTGTTTAGGGTTCGGGAGAAGGTTTTGAAATTTTCCACTTTATCGACAAGCCGACCCGTTTCTTGTTCCAATATACGATACATGACCACTCCGTTTAAATTTCGATCCAATTGGTAGTGGTGTTGTCTAAACTGAAATTGAACGGTATTATTTTGCAAACGATCCGTTTGATAAAAACGAATGCTGTTTTGAATAATACGATCTGCCTGAGTGCTGCTGGGAACTGAACAGTTAGTAAAAAAAAGAAATAGGAGCGCAAATCTATACACCATAGTTACGTTTATAAGTTTATTGATAAAACTGATAGAAAACGAAGATACGATATAATATTAATCCTATTTTTAAAAAAATTATTGGACACATGGAACGGATTAAAACATTGATTATTGGAAGCGGCCCAGCCGGCTATACCGCAGCAATTTATGCCGCAAGAGCGGATCTAAAACCGGTCCTTTATACCGGTATGGAACCCGGAGGACAGCTGACCACCACGACCGAAGTAGATAATTTTCCAGGCTATCCCGAAGGTATCGACGGTCCCACCATGATGGTCCAATTACAACAACAAGCCGAACGCTTTGGAACACAAGTCCGAATTGGAATGATCAATAAAGTTAAATTTGCCACCGAAAAGGGCGGTATTCACAAAGCATTTGTGGAAGGTGGAGCAGCCTTGGAAGCCGAAACTGTGATTATTAGTACGGGAGCAACTGCTCGGTATTTAGGTTTGCCCAGTGAACAACGCTTGCGCGGCGGAGGCGTTTCTGCATGTGCTGTATGCGATGGTTTTTTCTATAAAGGACAAGAGGTGGCCATCGTTGGGGGTGGAGATACTGCTGCGGAAGAAGCAACCTATTTGGCAAAAATATGTTCCAAAGTCACCATGTTGGTGCGCAAAGATCAAATGCGGGCCTCCAAAGCCATGCAGCATCGGGTGAATAATACTTCAAATATTGACTTACGCTACAATACCGAAATTGACGAGGTTTTGGGAGATCAAGTGGTGGAAGGACTGCGGATGCGAAATAATCAAACCGGAGCCCTTGAGGAAATTTCCATTACCGGACTTTTTATTGCCATTGGACACCAACCCAATACGGAAATTTTCAAAGGACAATTAGATATGGATGATGCCGGATATTTAATCACCAAAGGAAAATCTACGGCGACCAATTTACCCGGGGTTTTTGCTTCGGGAGATGTTCAAGATAAAGAATACCGTCAGGCGGTTACAGCTGCTGGAACCGGCTGTATGGCCGCCCTTGATGCAGAACGCTATTTACAAGAAATTGAGGATTAAGATAATTGCAGTGACTCCCAAGTCGCCAATAAGTCCTCTAGCTTTTTTTTCTTTGCTTGATATTGATCAAAAAAATCGGGCTGTGCAATGGTAACTTCATAATTGATTTCCAACGCAAGGTCGATGGCTTTAATTTCTTTTTCCAATTGCTCAATTTTCTTTTCGACTTTCAAAATTTCTTGCTGTGCCGCTCGATCGCTTTTTTGAGCTTCGTAAGTATTTTCGTTGGAGGAGGGATTTGTTTTTGTTTTTTCAACCTTGGTCACTTTCTCCAACTCTTTGATCGAAGAAAGTTTTTGATGTTCCAAATAGGCATTGATATCTCCCAAAAACACCTTTACTTCCTGATCTTTAAAGACGACTACTTTTTCACACAATTCTTGGACAAAATCCCGGTCGTGAGAAACCAAAATAAGGGTTCCTTTAAATTTAATTAAAGCTTCTTTAAGAACGTTTTTGGAGGCCATGTCCAAATGGTTGGTAGGCTCATCCATAATAAGCACATTGAAGGGCTGTAGCAATAGCTTACACAATGCCAAGCGGTTTCGTTCTCCCCCTGACAAAACGTGTACTTTTTTTTCAACCGCATCTCCCTGAAAAAGAAACGACCCCAATAAGTCTCTGACTTTGGATCTGTTTTCCGCCGTTGCAGAATCTTCGGCAGCTTCCAAAACTGTTTTACTTCCATCGAGATAGGTCGATTGGTTTTGGGCAAAATAACCGACTTGAACATTGTGTCCCAATTTGAGTTTTCCGGTATAGTCCAATTCTCCCACCAGGATCTTTGCCAAAGTTGATTTTCCTTGACCGTTCTGACCTACAAAAGCAATTTTTTCTCCTCTTTCAACGAGTAAATCCACGGCAGCCAAAACATTCTTATCTCCATAGGATTTTGCAATATTATGGGTTTCTAAAATTATTTTTCCGGGTTGTTGCGAAATTGGAAATTCAAATTTTATTTTTTTATTTTCTTCGGGATCAATCTCAATGCGCTCAATTTTATCGAGCTTTTTAATCAGCGACTGTGCCATGCTTGCTTTTGATGCCTTGGCTCGAAAACGCTCGATCAGCTTTTCGGTTTGTTGTATTTGCTTTTCTTGATTTTTTTGTGCAGCCTGCTGCTGATCGCGTAATTCAGCACGAAGAACCATATATTCGGAATAGGGCTTTTTAAAATCAAAAATTCGATGCTGAATAATCTCGATGGTACGATTGGTCACTTGATCCAAAAACATCCGGTCATGAGACACCAGCATAATGGCACCTTTGTATTTCTTTAAAAATCCTTCCAACCAAATGATGGATTCTATATCCAAGTGGTTGGTCGGCTCATCCAATAGCAGGATGTCGTTTTCTTGTAATAATAATTTAGCCAATTCGATCCGCATCCGCCACCCCCCTGAAAAGGTGTCGGTGGGTGCATTGAAATGAGCGGTACTAAAACCCAATCCCAACAAGATTTTCTCGGTTTTGGCCTGATAGGTGTAGCCCCCAATCATCTCGTATTGGGTGTTCAAATCCTGCATTTCGTTCAGCATTTCCAAATAGGAATCGCTTTCATAATCGGTGGCAGTCTCTAAAACCTGATGAATCTTTTGCAGCCGGTGTTCGATCTTAATTATTTCTTCAAAGGCCAAATAGGCTTCTTCCAATACAGAACGCCCTTTTTCAAAATCCAAGTCTTGGGGGAGATAGCCAATACGAACATGCTTCTCCAACGCAAAAGTCCCCGAAGTGGGAAGGCTTTGCTTGGCCATTAATTTTAAAAGGGAAGACTTTCCCGCACCGTTTTTTCCAATGAGTCCAACGCGATCTCCTTTCCCTAAACGAAAAGAGATTTCTTCAAAAAGAGATTCGCCTCCAAAACTAACGGTAATATTATGCGCGTTGAACATGTTTTTTTATCAAGTTGCAAAAATAGGATTTAAAAACGATCCAAGGCAACTTCTACAGGCAATGCTTTTCCTTCATTGAGATGTTGGAAAAGCCATTCGGACAAAAGGGGTGCCATCATCGCTCCGCGAGTTCCTAAACCATTAAAAACCGCCATAGAGGGATGGGTGGCGTGTTTTCCCAAAATCGGACGACGATCAATGACGGTGGGCCGGACTGCAGCTTGGTGGGCCAATAATTCAAAGGGCGTGTCCAGCAACCTATTGAGCTTGTTGAGCAACCACAACTTTCCTTGTTCCGTTGGTTGATTGGTTTTATCGTGATGATCGAAGGTTGCTCCTATCCAAAAAATATCGGCTTCCATGGGAACAATAAAAATACCGGATTTAATGGTTGCAGAAGTGGCGAGTTCGGGAGCCCTAATCAGTAAACTTTCGCCTTTGGCACCAATGACCGGCAATTGTTTAAAAAAAGGATTGCTGTGGATGCCAAATCCTTCACAAAAAACAATTTGTTGCGCTTCAATATTTTTGTATTGAATCCCTGAATTTTGAAGCTGGAGTGCCTCATAGTCAAACCTTTCTTTTCTGAATGCAGAAGAATCCAATAGGGAGCTAAAGGTTTCTAGCGTTTCAACGGTATTTAGTCGAGCGGCTTGTTTCACTATGCCATAACCGTTTTGGAGACGAATATTGGGATCTCCTTGAGGAATGATATCCGCCTCAAGAAAAGCTGCTAATAGATGAGAATAACTGGCTTCGCCCCAAAGATTTTGCTCCGAAACCTGATGAAAATAGCGATGAATTGGTGTTTTTTGGAAAACCGAACAACTATATTCCTTTTCAAAAAACGCATAAAAACGAGCTGCATAAGCTAAAAATCTTGGGGCTTCCCAAGCCAAACTATAACGTTTTAATTGGGTAGGGTTACAAACTCCCGCCGCTTGCCGCGTCGCACTGTGAAGGGGCTGATCTATGATACAAAAAGAAAGTCCCTTACGATGCAATTGATAGGCATAGCAAAAACCTGCCAAGCCGTAGCCCACTATAACCGTATGTTTCTTAATTTCTATCATCTCATCCAGCGATACCTCTAAAGAGCGTGAATTCTTAAAATTAGAACAAAAAAAATGCAGTAAGAAACTTACTGCATTTTTGAATATCTATGGGAATATTAATTATTCCACAAGTCTTGTTCAAAATCTCGAATAACAGATTTGATACGCTCAGACTCTAACAACTGTCGCAAAGCATCTTCATAGATGTACTCCTTTACTTGACGGTCTTCATATACGTTTTCTTCTTTATAAACCGTTGCATTAAAGCGTCTTGAATTCAACATATTGTCAAACGTAATTGGTTGCGAAGAATTTCTGGTATTAAAAACTTTGTTGTTGTTCAAAGCTTCACGCGCATCGGGAAACCAAACCCAAAATAAGGGAACGGGCTCCGATTCAAATGCAGCCGCTCCTTGATCTAAGGTAGAAACATCGGGAGCATAGGGAGCAATCCCCAACAAACGATACTTGAGTTCGCCCAAGCGTTTGTCCACATACCAAGTCCCTTTGATACGATATTGGACAATCTTGTCGGAAGTGACCTCAAATACATCGTAATCGTCTTCGGTCACTTGTTCACCAGCATTTTGCTTTTCTATACCAATGGTTGAAAGACGTCTTAAAGCCAAGCGATCTTGCATGTCTTCAAAAGAGATTTTCTCCTTAAAATAATCCGTATTGTACACCTCTGTTATATTCCCCGCCTTGATGTTGTCAATCAAAATTCTAAACAAAGATTGACGATTCTTGGATAAAAATCCATTGTCTATGGTTGGGTAATAATAAGGGAAATTAATACGCTCATCCAAATCAATGATCTCCCAGATGGTTTTTGACCAAAGTATGTCTCTATCGTCCACATAACCATAGGCTACCGGGGAATTATCATTAGCCTCAATTTGTTGTTCGTTCAGTACACCAATTTCTTGAGGCACCTTTGCATTTAACAAATTTGCTTGGGCACTAAGATTGTTGTACCCTAGATAAAAAACAGTTAATCCAATAAAAAAATACTTTTTCATTTGTTGAACAATTAATTCACAGTGATTGAAATCGGTGAAGTTTGTTTGAGTTTATAAGAAGGATTAGAAGGTATTTCTACTTCAATATCAGAAATAATGATGGTCTGACCGTTCTTAATTCGCGCTAACATCCCCACCGCCTTACTATCCAAACGATTGCCTTGAATGACCATACTGGGTTGACCCGGTGCTCGGAAGCGGAAGGATTTGGTACGCAGTGGTAAATCGAAATCAAAGTCCTCCAAACGCGCTTCCACAGTGCCTTTTTCTAAACTTGATTTAGGAATCGTAAAAGAACCCGATTGCCCTCGGAAATAACCCGCAGGCTTGGGAATATCTTTAATTCTGAAGGTAGATACAGAAGCTACTTTATTTCCATCGGGTAAAGTCCCAGAAACGTTGATTTTTACTTCTCTACCCGATTGCGGTGATAGCATGTATTGACTTCCTTTAACACGTTTTAAACCAGGTGCAGAGGCGTTAATTTTGCTGTCTTGAATTCCGGGAATGGAAATCGTGATCGGGTTTTGTACACCGCGATACACTACATTCATCTTGTCTGCCGAAATTACTGCAGAATTAGGTTTAGAAATTACCGAATAGGTTTGATCCACTTTAATTCTAGATTCTACACCCTCACTGAGGAAAATCAAATCTCCAGCAATGTTATGATCGCCAGGATTACCCGCATTGATGTTTAGTTTTATCCCTCCAGCAATAAGTTCATAATCATTCGCTGTCAAAGGTAGACCATCCAGTGTCAATTCCACACCATTCGGGTTTTGTGCGCCTCCTTTTCTTCCTAAAATGACACTCCCATCAAAGGTTTCTCCTTGATAGTAAGCTCCTTTTTCGGTGAGCAAAAGACTGGTGTAATTCGAAGAATTAACAGTTGAAGACATTTTTAACTCTTTCCCCATGAGGGTGGTCAATACATCGTGCTCAGTTTGGCGGATATCGTTTTGCATCATGGTCAACTTTGCTAAAGAAGAAACGAGCGGAAAACCTTTAAAGTTGGCTTCGATCCAACGTTCATCCAAATTGTCTTTGTTCTTGATGTTGTTGTTTTGATCTCCTGTAAAGAAACGAGCTTCTACCAATTCGATATATTCCGGATACTGACTCCCAAACACTTGGATGACTTCCATTTTATAATCTTGAATCATACCGATGAATTCATCGGCTTTGTCACCGGCTCCTTCTTTAAACCATACAACATCCAAGGCATCCCCCTTGTCCATTTCGGCATATTTTTCAAGATTCGGATCTTTGATTCTTTGCTTTTCCGTAATGGTTGTCTTGATATCTTCAATTTTGTTGAAGAACAAATCAGAACTCTTTTTGATTTGTTTGGCCGTCCGGTCGTGACCTACCCATTTGCCTCCTTTTTCTTGGGAGTTAACTTCGATATTTTCGTATAAATTACTATTTCCATCCGCAATGCGTGTATTGGCATCGGATATTTTGACAAACATCTGTCCAAAACCATCCAAAACCTCTTTACTCACGTTGAGTGCAAGCATGGTAATAAAAACCAGGTACATCAAACTTATAAGTTTCTGCCTGGGGGTTTCTTTTGCGCCTGCCATAATTTATTTTTTGTTCATTGCAGAAAGCATACCTCCGTAGACACTGTTGAGTTCTGCTAGGTTTGCTGAAAGCGATGCCATTTGTGATTGAAGAAGTTCAGCGTTCTGATGAATTTTATCATTGACGTCTGTTTTTCCTTGTGCATCCTGTATTTGCTTTTGATAGTTGGCATTCAACTGTTCCAATTGCGCCGCTGCTTTAGCCAATTCACTGGAATAGTTTTGTGAGGCCGAGGCTGCTTCGGAAGCAGGGGTTAATGCCTTTGCTGTATTTTCTAAGTCTTTGATGCTTTTTGTTAAGCCGTTCATCAAGTTGACATCCAACTTGGCCTCTTGCATCAAAGCATCAATTTTGGAAGAAAGACCGCCGTCCCCAGCTGCCGCTGCAGGCTTCTTTTCTCCCCCTTTTATTTTTTTTACGTAGTCCGTGTGTTCTTCTTTAATTTCACCCGTATTTAAGGCAGATACAGTAAAGATTAATGCCTCTGTTCCTAATCCTAATCCAAGGACCAATCCTCCTGTGATGGGACCTATTTCCAAGTGAAGAATTTTAAAAAGTGCTCCAATAATTACTACTGCACCCCCGAGTCCAAAAAGCATATGCATCGCAACCTTACTTCTTAGTCTTTTGTTTAAAGCTTTGTCATTCATTTTAAAATAATTTAAGTTTTGTTATAAAAATAGGAATAAAAGTTTAAAACTATTTGATTTTGACTTTTTGCGAACCTAAATAGTCTTGAACGGTTCTGAAACCAATATAACTTCGTGCTGTATCGGCATATTCGTAATCCCTTGAGCTTACTCTTAGAAAATAGGCTACATCTTTCCAGGATCCGCCACGAACTACTTTACGCTTTTCATAATCAAAAGACATATTTGGATTAAGACTGGCTACATAATCATAAGCACCGGTTTCATAAGAGGAATTTGTCCATTCGGCCACATTACCAGCCATATTATAGAGGTTATAATCGTTAGGCAAATAGGATTTCGCTTCAACCGTATAGACGGCTTGATCAGAAGCATAGTCCCCCCGCAAAGGTTTAAAGTTCGCAAGGAAGCAAGCCCGGTCGTTCAACAGATAGGGTGCTCCCCAAGGATAGGTTCCCGAAGGAATTCCACCTCTGGCTGCATATTCCCACTCCGCCTCGTTGGGCAGTCTGAATCTACTTACATTAGGCTTTCCTTTATTTCTTTGATAAGAATTTTTATACTTCGTTCTCCAATTACAAAATGCCACCGCCTGCTGCCAAGAAACCCCAACTACTGGATAATCCTGATAGGCCGGATGGGAGAAATAATCGTTGTGCATGGGTTCATTATAGGAGTAGGTAAAATCCTTGATCCATACTGTAGTATCCGGATAGATTTGAATTTGTTTCTGTTTTATAAAAGGTTTACGATCAATAAATTGCTTTCGTGTTCTTTTCGATTCGGCCGCTGCACCTTCTGCGTCAAACCAAGTGTACTTATAGACCAACTTTTCAACGTCCAATTTGATTTGTCCATCATACCAATACTCGGGAGGCAAATACAGCGAATCCATAATCTCGGCGTAGTTCTGATCCACATAGTCCTCCGTGTTCCAAGTCAAATCGGCATCCCAGTTGAGTGCACGTCCCGCATAAAGGTCTTCGTTGACATCGTAATAGTTTTCACGCATGTATTTTTGAAACTCCGAGAGTTTGGAAGTATCCGCATCTTGAAAAGAAAACTCACCGATACCGTCTTTGTTGTCTTCTCCCAACTCTAATTCATCGGCCTTACGAGCCAACATGGCTAGAGCGATGGAATCCTTAACCCAGTATACAAATTGACGATACTCACTGTTAGTGATTTCGGTTTCGTCCATATAAAAGTCGGGAACCGTTACGGTTCTTGCTGGCGCATTTTGAAGTTGGGCGACATCCTCATCGGCTTTTCCCATAATGTAGGCACCGCCTTCAATAAGGGTCATTCCAAAGGGTTTTTCGCCATACCATTTCTTTTGCTTCACCCCAATGAGTTCCCCGCGATTTTTACTTCCGCAGGAAAGAAGGAATGAAGTTAAGATAACAAAAACAAGAAGTTTTTTCATGAATATACCAATTGTACTTTAGCTATATGCCTCTTTGGGCATAAATCTAATTATTTTTTAACTATAGTTATACTATTATTCGAACTTTCGATCATTTTTTTTAACGGCACTTAATTATTTTTATTGTTGCTATTACATTCTTTTAATCGCATTGTACCACCTTTCGGGGATTTTATCTTGCATAGCATCGTTGTAATCTTGTTGTGTGCAAGGTAATAACGTTGAAGATTTCATTTTATTATTTATAGCAGATTCATTTGTAATTTCCATCCACCAACGCTGACTCAATTCACTCTTGTAAAAAATGATACTTTGATCGGACAAGGCAACAGTATACTTTACAAACCCTTCACCCAAACTTAAAGGATATTCTCCGAAACGCAGATGAACACCTTCAATAAAATACCAAACCATTTGTGCTAAAAGCTGATGAAATACGGGAGTGGTCGGAAGATCAAAAAGTCCAAAATAAGCCACTCTATCGCTAATTCCGGCATAACGCGCCAAAGAACAAATCGTTCTAGAGTCAATCCCATTGGGTGAGCCTTTCAATGGATCAGCCACCGCTTGCCAGGATAACGATTTCATATCAATACCAACAATATCGGCATCTCGAAGATAGGGTTCAGTGAGTTCCGGGTGGGATAAGACTGTTCCCAACCGAAGCCCATCGAAAAACAACTTCTCCATCAAATCTTTTTCCTCTTGGGCACAATAATAACTCTGAAAACCCAAGTTGGTATAATTGCGCAAAACATTGGGTTGCTCCAAGATGATTTTACTCATATAGGAACGACCAGAAATGAGTTCTTCCTCCTGTGAAAAGTCCAAAGAACGATCCACCGATACAATGTTGACAAATTGTTTGAGCGTTTGATAGGACTGATAGAGCGCATAGATGATATCGTGACTTCCACCAATAAAAATTGGGATCACATTCCACTGCTTGAGCTCGATAGCGATTTCTTTGATCGCAAAATAGCTGTCTTCCACCGTTTCACCGTTGGGTAAATCTCCCAAATCAGCGATTTTCAAATTCCAATTCCCGGGATACAACTCATAGAATTGGGCTCTGAATTTTGTTAAATCATAAGACGTATTGGCATAAAAACTATTGCGTTGTTCATTCAAGCCAATAATTGCAATATCAATGTCTTTTAAATCCGGTAAACCAGAGGCATGCGTATGTCTAAAAATATTTTTTCCAAGAATCTGTTTTGGAAGCAATGAAAACCCGATCAACTCTTCCTCTTCAATTGGATTTAAAAGGGATACGCTCATTATTTCTTTTTGGCTCGTTTTTTACTCTTTCCCAACAAGGTTTGCACCTGCTCCAATGTGAGCTTGGTGGCGTCCACATCTTTGTTCAATTCAACTTTTTGTTTGCCTTTTATGATGACGGATCTACCCCAACGTGCTTTCTCTACTCGAATACCTTCCTCCTCCCAGTGGTGGAGTACTTTTTCTTTTTCTTTTTGAATTTTATCTTCTATCAGTTGGACGATATCTGCATCAGAAAGATTGTCAAAATCATAGGATTTATTAACGTTGATAAACAACCCACTCCATTTGATGAAAGGACCAAAACGCCCTACTCCTTTGGTGACGGGTAAATTATTGTATTCAAAAATCGGAGCATCCGCTTTCAATTTTTCCTCAATCAAGTCCTTTGCAAATTCCATATCTACCTCCATGGGCTCCATACCCTTGGGAAGGGAGATAAACTTGTCTTTAAATTTTACATAAGGACCAAAGCGACCGTTGTTGACAATTACTTCTTCACCTTGATAGTCCCCAATAGTTTTGGGCAATTCAAACAAGGTCATCACCTCTTCAAAAGTAATGGTTTCCAATTGTTGCGTACTGCCCAAACTGGCATAAACCGGTTTTTGCTCATCCTCTTGTTCTCCAATTTGCGCCATCGGACCAAATTTTCCCAAGCGTACTTTTACGGCTCTTCCCGATTTCGGATCTACTCCTAAAATTCGTTCGCCAGATTCTCTTTGGGCATTTTCATTGACACTTTCTACGGTTTCGTGGAAACTCGTATAAAAGTTTTTTAGCATAGCGGTCCAATCCTCTGTTCCACTAGCAATGTCATCAAAGCTTTGTTCCACTTGGGCTGTAAAGTTGAAATCCAAGATGGATTCAAAATTTTCGACCAAAAAATCGTTTACGATGGTGCCAATATCTGTAGGAATTAACTTACCCTTATCTGCACCTACCATTTCCGTCAGTAGTTGTTTGGAAACTTGGTCATCGACCAAAGTGAGTTCCATATACTTTCTTTCTTCCCCTTCTGAAGTTCCTTTTTGAATATAATTTCTGTTCTGTATGGTCGAAATGGTGGGCGCATAGGTAGAAGGTCTTCCAATTCCCAATTCCTCCATTTTTTTAACTAAAGCGGCTTCCGAAAAACGATACGGGGGGCGCGTAAAACGATGAACACTTTTTATGTTTTGAAGACTTAATTGCTCTCCTACCTTCACTTTGGGTAACATCCCCTGGGTTTCTTCATCTTCTTCATCCACTCCCTCCATGTACACTTTCAAAAAACCATCAAAAACAATGACTTCTCCCTTGGCTATAAATTGAGGTTTATACTGGTCTGCATTAATGCTAATTTGAGTTCGTTCCAACTTAGCGTCACTCATTTGCGATGCCAAGGTACGTTTCCAAATCAATTCATACAATCGGGCCTGATCGTATTCTAATGACAGTTGATTGGCATTGAAATTTGTAGGCCGTATCGCTTCGTGTGCCTCTTGTGCACCTTTGTTTTTTGTTTTGAAAGAACGCAATTGTTTGTACGCCTCCCCATATTGCGCATCGATATAATTTCCGATATTATTTTGCGCCTCTTTGGATAAATTTACACTATCGGTTCGCATATAGGTAATATGACCAGCTTCATACAGACGTTGCGCCAAAGTCATTGTCTTACTCACCGAAAAATACAATTTTCGGGAAGCCTCTTGCTGTAAGGTAGACGTTGTAAAAGGTGCTGCCGGACTTTTCTTTGCTGGTTTTTTCTGAACGTCATCCACCGTATAAACGGCACCTGGATTGGAGGCAAGAAATTTTTCTGCTTCTGCTTCACTCTCAAAATTTTGATTGAGTTGCGCAGGAATTAGTTTTTGAGAAGTCGACAAAAAACTGGCTTGTGTTTTGAACGATTCCTGAGGGATAAAATCCCGAATGGCTCTTTCTTGCTCGACAATCAAACGAACTGCAACGGATTGAACACGACCTGCAGATAGCCCCCCTTTGACCTTTTTCCAAAGAACCGGAGATAACTCATAGCCTACCAAACGATCCAAAACCCGACGGGCTTGTTGGGCGTTCACAAGATTGTAATCAATATCGCGAGGCTGATCTATAGCTCTGAGTATGGCGTTTTTAGTAATTTCTGAGAAAACAATACGCTTGGAGTTTTTCGAAGTAAGTTTTAAATTATTCGCCAAATGCCAGGCAATGGCTTCTCCCTCTCGATCTTCATCACTGGCCAACCAAACATAATCAGCGTTTTTTGCTAACTTTTTTAACTCATTTACAACTTTTTTCTTGTCGTCATTGACGATGTATTTGGGAGTAAAATCACCATCTACATTAACCCCCAATTCTTTCGAAGGTAAATCTGCGATATGACCAAAGCTGGAAGCAACTTTAAAATCTTTTCCCAAAAATTTTTCAATGGTTTTTGCTTTTGCAGGTGACTCAACAATGACTAAATTTTTGGACATAAGGATAATATTTTTGGAGCAAAAGTAGGTAAGTTTTTTTGGAACTATCAAATTTTAAATCACAGACCTACCAAATTACACCCTTGTATCCGACAATTTTATGGAGGATTTTTTAGATAAAAATGTAACCTTGAACCCTTTAATCTTTTGTTTTTAAGACGATGAATTCTTGTAAAGTTTTCTTTTAATCAATAAAAACGGAATTTTAATTCGAATGCTTTTGAACATGAAGGGCAAACAGAATTTTTCATTTCCTACTGTAAAGCATTAAGAAATTAGAAACAACCCACTATCTTTGCGTAACACAAGATTAATAATCATAGACGAATCATTATTGAAACTATTATGAATTGGATATTTGAACCTTGGCCCTGGTATATTGGTGGCCCCATGATCGCATTTGTGCTGATGGCATTGCTTTTTGTTGGAAAATCTTTTGGAATGTCCTCCAATTTAAGGACGATTTGTGCCATTTGCGGTGCTGGTAAATCCACCTCTTTTTTTAATTACGATTGGAAATCGCAACGTTGGAATCTTATTGTTGTTTTAGGAGCTGTTGTTGGTGGTTGGCTCGGCAGTCATTTACTTTCCAATACTACCGCCGTAACGATCAGTGAAAAAACAATTACAAAATTACAAGGGCTTGGAATTCAAAGTGCCGGAAACAGTTACTTACCGGAGGAACTCTTTGCAATGGAAGCCCTTCAAAATCCCCTAGTACTGCTGTCCCTTGCTTTGGGAGGGTTTTTAGTAGGCTTTGGAGCACGCTATGCCGGGGGTTGTACTTCAGGACATGCGATTTCGGGTCTGAGCAATTTACAGTTGGTCTCCCTCTATGCCGTGATCGGATTTTTTGTTGGAGGCTTGTTAATGAATCATTTCTTATTACCTTATTTTCTATAGATTATGCAAACGCTTATATATTTTATTATTGGTATTGTTTTCGGAATTACAATGTTTAAATCGGAAGCGGCGTCTTGGTTTCGGATCTATGAAATGTTTCAATTTCAATCCTTTCACATGTATGGTATCATTGGTTCAGCTTTGGTTTTTGGAGTTATTATCATTCAACTCATTAAACGTTTCCAATTGAAATCCATCTTTGGAGAACCCATCATCATTGCAGACAAAGAGAAAAGCTTCAAACGCTACGCTTATGGAGGTGTCATTTTCGGCTTGGGCTGGGCACTCTCTGGTGCTTGTCCCGGACCCATGTTCACGCTTTTGGGGGCCGGATTTTTTCCCATTTTGGTGGTCATCTTTTTCGCTGTATTGGGAACTTGGAGTTACGGACGTCTTCAAAATCGTTTGCCTCACTAATGTTGGAACGGTTTTAACCATTTGACAATCCGTCCTTTTGTTTTTGTGAGTTTTAAATTTGTAGTCCAGCTTTTGACGCTTCCTTTTGATTTATCCTTTTAAATGGAAGACTGACAAAATGTCCCATTTTCAATTTAGGTTGTATATTTGCACGATTGAAACAACACCTAAGAAAATGTTTTTCTACCGTGATGTTTGTTTCATCAAAAGCTAAAAACCTTTTACCCGTATGGGGATTCAAATAAAAAATAAATTATTGGACGTCCAGAATAAAAATTCTTCTTCTGCAGATAGGGAGACAACGACAGTACCCAAAAATCCAAATTTATATAACGGAGCGGCCATGGAAGCGTCTGTCTCGAATACAAACCCTTTGAATGGTAAAAGTGCGTTTATTGAAAGCTATGGCTGCCAAATGAATTTTGCCGACAGCGAAGTGGTTGCATCCATTCTTAAAAAAGAGGGCTATCGCATCACTTCGGACTTAAAAGAAGCTTCACTCATTTTGCTCAATACTTGTTCCATCCGAGAAAAGGCAGAACAAACGGTGCGTAAACGTTTAGAGCATTTTACGGGTTTAAAAAAGAATAAACGCCATCTCAAGGTGGGAGTCTTGGGTTGTATGGCCGAACGTCTCAAACACAAATTTCTGGAAGAAGAAAAAATTGTTGACCTTGTTGTAGGACCCGACGCTTACAAGGATTTGCCGAATCTATTGCAAGAAGCAGAAGCCGATCGCGAAGCCGTAAATGTACTCCTCTCTCGGGATGAAACTTATGGAGATATTGCTCCCGTTCGTTTAAATTCCAATGGGGTGAGTGCCTTTGTTTCTATTACAAGAGGCTGTGATAATATGTGCACGTTTTGCGTAGTGCCTTTTACGCGAGGTCGCGAACGCAGTAGGGATCCGAAAAGCATCTTGGAGGAAGTTCAAGAATTGGCCCATCAAGGATATAAGGAAATAACTTTGTTAGGACAAAATGTGGACAGTTATTTGTGGTATGGAGGAGGATTAAAAAAAGATTTTGAAAAAGCCACCGAATTACAACAAAAAACAGCCGTTCGTTTTCATCATTTATTAGATTTGGTTGCTCAACAACAGCCCAAAATGCGGATTCGCTTTTCAACTTCCAATCCGCAAGACATGTCGGTGGAAGTGTTAGAAACCATGGCAAAGCACCCCAATATTTGCAAATACATCCATCTTCCTGTACAATCGGGAAGTGATCAGATTCTTCAAAAAATGAATCGTTTGCACACACGAGAAGAATATTTTGCACTCATCGACAATGTTCGAGCAATTTTGCCGGATTGCGGGATTTCTCATGATATCATCACGGGTTTTCCTACTGAAACCGAAGCCGATCATCAAGACACGCTTTCCCTAATGGAATACGTAAAATATGATTTTGGATTTATGTTTGCTTATTCCGAACGTCCGGGAACTTTGGCCGCTCGTAAAATAGCAGATGATGTCCCTCAAGAAATCAAAAAAAGACGATTGAACGAAATCATTGATCTACAACAAAAACACAGTTTGTATCGTACGCAAACGTTTTTGGGCAAAACGGTGAGTGTTCTTATCGAAAAAACCTCTAAGAAATCTGACGCTTTTTGGAGCGGAAGAACCACCCAAAATACAGTTGCCGTCTTTCCTAAAGAACACTATCAAGTAGGCGATTTTGTCGATGTGAAAATTAATGATTGTACCTCAGCCACCCTAATAGGAACCGCTGTGGATTATTCAAAATCAATCTAATATGGAATCTTTACAAGCCGTAAAACAACGTTTTGGAATCATTGGAAACCACATCGGTTTGAACCGTGCCTTGGAAAAATCCTTGCGTGTGGCTTCCACGGATATTTCTGTCCTAGTCATTGGTGAAAGTGGGGTTGGAAAAGAAAATATTCCAAAAATTATTCATCAATTTTCCCATCGTAAGCACTCCAAATACATCGCCGTAAACTGTGGAGCCATTCCCGAAGGTACTATTGACAGCGAATTGTTTGGGCACGAAAAAGGGTCTTTTACCGGAGCCTCTCAGACCCGTTTGGGCTATTTTGAAGTCGCCGATGGAGGTACCATTTTTTTGGATGAAGTGGGCGAATTGCCCCTTCCCACGCAAGTGCGCTTGCTTCGGGTTTTGGAAACTGGCGAATTCATGAAGGTGGGATCCTCCAAAGAACAAAAAACCAATGCCCGCATCGTTGCCGCCACCAATGTCAATATGCAACAGGCTATTGAAAAAGGAAAGTTCAGAGAAGACTTGTATTATCGCCTAAGCACTGTGGAAATTACGCTTCCTCCTTTGAGAGATCGCAAAGATGATATTCCTTTACTGTTTCGGAAATTTGCTTCGGATTTTGCACAAAAATACCACATGCCCTCGCTTCGCTTGGATCAACACGCACAAAATCTGTTGATGCAGTATCGTTGGCCGGGAAATATTCGTCAACTCCGTAACGTGGCCGAGCAACTTTCGGTTTTAGAAAAAGAAAGGGATATTAGTGCCTCTTTAATCCGTCCGTATTTGCCCGACATGGGGCGACAGGTTCCTGCTTTGGTGGGAAATACCTCCAAAGAAAGCGATTTTTCATCCGAGCGAGAAATTCTCTATAAAGTGCTGTTCGATATGAAAAGTGATTTGAATGATTTGAAAAAACTTACTTTGGATCTCATCAAAAATGACAATAGCAAATCAATTCAGGAGAAGAATCAAGGTTTGATTAAGAAAATATATGGAGAAGATGATGCTTTGGAAGAACTACCGACTGAGGAATCCTATGATGTTGTCCCCGTCAACATGAATCCTTCAGAAGTTTCCACTTCATCTCAAATTGATAAATATCAGTACGCCGAAACCATCGAAGAAGAGGAAACTTTATCACTTTTGGATAAAGAAATTGAAATGATCCGGCGTGCGTTGATCCGTAGTAAAGGAAAACGTAAATTAGCAGCAAAAGAATTGGGGATTTCAGAACGCACCCTCTATCGTAAAATCAAACAATACGATTTAAATGATATCACAACAGACTAAAATTTGGTGGCCTATAGCAATCGTTGCTTTATTGCTGCAATGGGGTTGTGGAATCTATTCGTTTACGGGGGCTTCCATTCCGCCGGGAACAAAAACCTTTCAGGTTAATTATTTTGAAAACTTGGCAGGAAACCGCCCCGGCTCTACTGTAGAACCTGGCTTAGACAATGATTTCACCATTGCCTTACAAGATTTATTGTTGAACCAAACCAATTTGGATTTGGTCAATGAAAATGGAGATTTGATTTATGAAGGTGAAATTATCGAATACAGTGTAACACCCATGTCGGCCACCGCAGAAATCACCGCCGCACAAAACCGTTTGAAAATGACGATTGCTTTTCGATTTGTGAATACCAAAAAAGAGGAAGATGATTTCAAAAAAAGCTATTCCTTTTATTATGACTTCCCTGCCGAACTCCAGGTGTACGATGTTAAAGATGCTGCCCACAAAGACATTTTTGATCGAATTACACAAGATATTTTTAACGATACGCTCGCAAAATGGTAAATTCAGAAGCCGCATCAATTGTAGAAAAGCTCCGGTTTTTCGACCCCCAAGATTCGGCTACATTGGCACTTATAGAGGATGCCATCCAACGTTATCCTTATTTTTTGTGGCTGCGTTTTTATCATTTAAAATACATTCACCAGCAACAGCCGGAAAAATTTGAAAAAACACTTTCCAAAACCGCCCTGGCGACCTACAATCGGAAATTGTTGTATCAATGGATTGCTAAAGAAATTGAAGTCACTAAAATCGAAAAACCTATTCCATTAGCTACTGAAACTCCAATGGCTGTCCCGGAAACACCTGAATTAAAAGTAGAAGTTTCCCAGCAACAGTCCATTTCGCAATTGTTGGAAAAAGAAAAGATGGGCTTTTCAGAATGGGCGCGCTTTTTAAATGCTCAAAAAAATGTGGAGGAGCGGGTGCCTGACTTAAAAGATAAATTTGATCTTATTGATGATTTTTTAAATAAGCAACCCAAAATTGTTCCTGATAAAAATGTCTCCAAAGGGGTTGACTTGAGCTCAGAAAGTTGGACTTCCACCGATGAATTAATGACCGAAACACTGGCCAAAGTATTGGTAAAACAAAAAAAATACGGGAAAGCCTTGCAAGCATATAAAATTTTATGTTTGAAATATCCGGAAAAAAATAGTTTATTTGCAGTCCAAATCAAAGAAATCAAACGTTTACAAAAACTGAAAGATTAGCCTAATGAGTACATTTACAATTTTTACAGCATTGATCATCCTTGTATGCTTTTTGCTAATTCTCGTAGTAATGGTTCAAAATCCCAAAGGTGGAGGACTCTCTTCTTCGTTTGGAGGGGGCGGTTCTCAACAAGTGGGAGGAGTCCAAAAAACAACCGATTTTTTGGATCGCAGCACTTGGGTATTGGCTACTTTACTCCTTGCGTTGATTCTCATTTCCAATGTGACTTTGTCCGATGGACAAGCCGCTGGTGATTCTAAGCTGTTGAATGGTGAAACACCCACAGAATTGACCATTCCAGAAGCATTACCCAACGAAACAACAACCCCTGAAGCAATTCCAGAAATTCCCGAAATTCCAATTCCTGAAGCGGAATAAGACTTCAAAAACTTCCAAAAAATGTCAGCCTGTCAGTGTGCTGGCATTTTTTTTTACAAACTGTCATGAAATATAGCAGTGGCACTATTTATGCCACTCCCTCATCAAAATTAAAAAAATTTAATCATGAGTAAAATAAGTATTCAACCCCTAGCAGACCGTGTTCTTATTGAACCTGCAGCTGCTGAAACAAAAACCTCGTCAGGAATCATCATTCCCGACACTGCGAAAGAGAAACCTCAAAAAGGAACTGTCGTAGCCGTTGGCAAAGGAACTAAAGACAACCCCATCACATTGAGTGTGGGTGATCATGTCCTTTATGGAAAATATGCCGGAACCGAACTACATCACGATGGTGTAGATTATTTGATCATGAAAGAAAGCGACGTGCTCGCAATTGTTTAATTTAAAAATATACAAAAATGGCAAAGAGAATAGAATTTGACTTAGAGGCTAGAGACGGAATTAAACGCGGTGTAGATGCACTTGCCAATGCCGTTAAAGTAACCCTTGGTCCTAAAGGGCGGAATGTTATTATTGGCAAATCGTTTGGTGCGCCTCAAGTAACCAAAGATGGGGTTACTGTAGCCAAAGAAATTGAGTTGAAAGATCCCCTAGAAAATATGGGCGCTCAAATGGTGAAAGAAGTTGCTTCTAAAACCAATGATCTTGCAGGTGATGGAACCACTACCGCGACTATTTTGGCACAAGCCATCGTTAAGGAAGGTTTGAAAAACGTTGCTGCCGGAGCCAATCCGTTAGACTTAAAAAGAGGAATTGACAAAGCTGTAGATGCCATTGTTGAATCCTTAGGCAAACAAGCGGTAGCCGTTGGAGATTCTTCTGAGAAAATCCAACAAGTGGCCAGTATTTCTGCCAATAACGACAATACCATCGGGGAATTAATTACCGAAGCTTTTGAAAAAGTTGGAAAAGAAGGGGTAATTACTGTGGAAGAGGCAAAAGGAACGGAAACTTACGTTGACGTGGTAGAAGGAATGCAATTCGATAGAGGATATTTATCTCCTTATTTTGTAACTGACTCTGAAAAAATGGAAGCTGATTTGGACAGTCCTTACATCTTGTTGTACGACAAGAAGATTTCTGCCATGAAAGATTTACTTCCTATTCTTGAGCCAGTGGCTCAAAGCGGAAAACCTTTTTTAATTATTGCTGAAGATGTTGACGGGGAAGCCTTAGCCACATTGGTGGTTAACAAATTAAGAGGAGCCCTTAAAATTGCTGCAGTAAAAGCACCTGGATTTGGTGACCGTAGAAAAGCCATGTTGGAAGACATTGCCATCCTAACAGGAGGTACTGTGATCTCTGAAGAACGTGGTTTTACTCTAGAAAACACCACCCTAGACATGTTGGGTGTTGCCGAAAAAGTTACCATCGACAAAGACAATACGACTGTGGTGAATGGAAGTGGTAAATCTGAAGAAATTCAAGCACGAGTAAATCAAATCAAAGCGCAAATTGAATCTACTACCTCTGACTATGACAGAGAAAAATTACAAGAGCGTTTGGCAAAACTTTCTGGTGGTGTCGCTGTACTTTATGTTGGAGCCCCTTCGGAAGTAGAAATGAAAGAGAAAAAAGATCGTGTTGATGATGCTTTGCATGCTACTCGAGCTGCCGTTGAAGAAGGAATTATTGCCGGAGGAGGTGTTGCTTTACTTATGGCCAAAGCTGCTTTATCCAAAATAAAAGCTGAAAATGCTGATGAAGCAACAGGAATTCAAATCATCAATAAAGCCGTTGAGGCACCTTTAAGAACCATCGTAGAAAACTCCGGTAGCGAGGGATCTGTTGTGGTTTCTAAAGTCCTTGAAGGAAAAGATAATTTTGGATACAATGCCAAAGACGGAAGCTATGTAGACATGCTTAAAGCGGGTATTATTGATCCTAAGAAAGTAACACGCGTGGCATTGGAAAACGCCGCCTCAGTTGCCGGAATGATCTTGACTACCGAATGTGCATTGATTGAAATCAAAGAAGATGCACCTGCCGGTCCTCCAATGGGTGGAGGGATGCCCGGAATGATGTAAAATAGTGAATAGCTATTCATAAAAAAACCCCGCCTAGGCGGGGTTTTTGTTTTTACTGCAGCTCCGATTCGGAGCGATCGTATAAACAACACATGGGCAAGCTGTTGTATATCGAATCCTTGGCTTTAAACCTATCGGTGTCATGACCTATTGCCGCAATGGCCTTACGAATTTTATCAAGCTCCACTTTGTTGGGATCATAAATCAAAGAAAGTTGATGCGTTGGGATTTCCCATCGAATCATTTTCACTCCTTTAAGCGCTAGTCCCGCTTTTTCAATACGATGTTTGCATTGTTCACAATTTCCGTTGACTTCAAAACTCACCGAGGTCGCTTTACTTTGTTTTTGAGCGGTCAATGCCATAGGAAGGCAAAGCAGTAATAGATAAAAATAATTTTTCATAGTTTGTAATTTTAATTTAAGTTCCAACGTAATCCCATATAAATCATTCTACCAAAGATGGGGGCATAGACTTGAGCGGCATCAAAAATGGTTCCAAACGGGTCTTCAGCACCGATAATAGGTCGATTTTGTTTATAATTCCCAATGTTTTCAAGCCCAGAATAAACTTCCAATTGCTTATTAAAGGCGCGTGTCCACTGAGTATTCCAAAGGCCATAAGCAGGTGCAAAACTGCCCTGTGGGTCTCGGGTAGTAGCGACCAGTCGCTGTTTGCCCAATTGGTGAAAAGTTAGATCCCATCGCCATTGAGCACCTTTTTCATTGCGTTCATTTTCCCATCCCATATTCCCAAAAAAACGATGTTTGGGCGTCAGCGGATTTTGAAAATATCCGCGGTCATAATCGGTTTTTACTTGCTCGTTTTTATAGGCAAAACGAAAACTCCAATTTTTTGAAGGGTTATAATCCAATTCCAATTGCAAGCTGTTGGCTTGACTTTTTCCCTCCAAATTATAAAAAGCAATTTGACTTTCTTTTTCCCAATCAACAACAACACGGTCTGTAAAACGGGTGACATAATAATCGGCGGTAAAATCGAATTCCTGTGATCCCAAAGAAAATGTTCTGCGCACACTCAATCCATAATTCCACGCTTTTTCTGGGCGTAAGCCATAAATGCTCCCACCGTTTTGACGAATCACGAGTTCGCGATTGGTTCCAAAAAGCGTTTGATTTTCAGCAAAGAGATTGGCACTTTTTCGACCACTTCCTAAGGAAGCCCGAACGACGGTTTTTTCAACAGGCAAATAACGCAAATGGACCCGTGGAGTTAGAAAAGTGCCCAAACGATTGTGATGATCCAGGCGAAGTCCAGTTACTAAACTAAAATCTTCTAAACTGTCATAACTGTATTCAAAGAAACCTCCAACGGCATAATCCACGCGATTAAAATCCAACTGATCGACTTGTTCAATATAGCGGTCGTGGGTGACGTTTATGCCGGACTTAAATTTGTTTTTCGTATTTCCAATAATGGAGTTGAAAAGCAAATTGGCAAAAAAGCTTTGCTGTTCAATATTGTAGTTTCGATAGCCGTAATACGCCTTTTGATCGTGGCGACTAAAGGCCATTTGCAGTCCAAAACTTTGATAGGATAACTCTGGAAATACATAGCCGATTTTGAGCGAACTATCAAAACGCTGGGTGTCGATTTCACTGCCCCAAACGGACTGTTTGTTTCGGTGGAGTTCCGGGCGATAGTCCATCATCCCTAATTGCTTTTGGTCTTCCATCCATCGGAAACTCAAAAAACTAACCCAACCTTTTTCAGGATTCGTATACTGCCAGCGATTAAAAAAGTTCAACTGCTTTGACAGGGGAAGATCCAGAAAATTGTCTTGATTTTTATCGAAACGCTGAGTCCGCTGATTGCCGTGAACGTAGATTCCCGTGCTCCATTTGTCAGAAAGTTTAACATTCCCATGGAGATTGACTTCGTTTCTTCCATTTACACTGGAAAATAGATTCGCAAAAAAGGGGACATCGGAAAAAGGTTTTTTCAATTCGGCATTGATCTGTCCAGAAATACTTTCATAACCATTTACGACACTACCTGCACCTTTGGTAATTTGAATGCTTTCTATCCAAGTACCCGGAATAAAGGTCAACCCATAGGCTTGTGAAGCCCCACGGATCATCGGGATGTTCTCCTCTGTTATCATCAAATAGGGACTGGTCAAACCCAACATTCGGATTTGCTTGGTGCCTGTGATAGCATCGGAAAAGTTGACATCTATGGAAGGATTGGTTTCAAAACTTTCAGAGAGATTACAACAAGCCGCTTTGAGCAATTCTGTACTGTTGACTGTATAGATATTTTGTGCTTTTAAAAATGATTTTTGAATGGCTTTACGTCTTTGAACCACAGTAACTTCGTCCAAATTTGAACCTAAGTCGGGTGTAAGAAAATGCGTAATTTTTGCATCAGAAGCAACGGTGAGGGTGTCGGTGATAAATCCCAAATAACGAATAATTAGCTGATTGGTTTTATTTGTTTTATTTATTCGAAATGCGCCCGTGGCATCGGTAGTGGTTCCCACATCGGTGCCTTCCCAATAGACATTGGCGCCTTCAACAGCCACCGAAGCACTGCCTTCTTGAAGAAGAATAATACCTTGAATGGATTCTTGAGCAACTAGTGAAGCCCATGGCCATAAAAGGCAAAGTATATATTTTTTCATGATTTATAAATTAAGGTTAATGTTACTTTTAAGGGGAAAGCAACAGTATTAACCGTAAAATATAAATTGATGGTAAAGGAGGTAATTGGATTGTTTCTTTGGAGGTGGGGGAATCCACCGTGTGAAGTCAACATTAAGATTTCCTACCCCTATGTTGTTCTTGTCCGTGGGGATAAATACTGCGAGTGCAGCGATATTCGTAGTGTAAGTAGGAACTTTAAAATCTTTTTGCGGCTCTTGATTTTGCAGTAAAAGAACCGTGTCTGAACAACAGGATTTTTGAACGACTTCCATCTGATCATTGGGCAAATGATCCATCGCATCGTTCTCCATATCACATTTTTTGGGATGGTGTGCAAAAGAAATCTCAGCAAGCGTCGCCCCGCAAAAATGAGCATTTAAAGCCACTCCAATTTTTGTCCCTAAGAACAAAAAAGCGAGAAAGAGCGCGATAAAAGAATTTCTTTTCATTTTACAAAGATACGTTTATTAAATAAAATAACCCGCCAACATACTGATTGCCATAACAATCATAATACTATTTTCGATCAATGTGGCTTCCGTCATAGGAAGTTTTAATGCGGTTCCCAAACAAGCGCATTCAATATTTGATTTGCGAATCAAAGCATTGATGACTCCGTAGGTGGTAAAGGATAAAATGACAATCGTGGCTATCAAACTTTGGAGGAGTCTCCACTCCATCAGAAAAGCGATCCCCAAAAGCGTTTCTATAAAAGGATAAGCAAAGGCATATGCTCTACTTTTCTTTGCCAAGGGGTCATAGCGGGCAAAAGAGTCGGGAAATCCTTTGTAGTCCAAAAATTTGAAGAAACTAAAAATGATAAAAAATAAACCCATAAAATGACGCATAAACATGGCGATATCACCCTCGGAAGGTTGCAAATACAAAGTGGCAGCAATCAAATACCCAAAAATTAAAAATAAGGGCTTTAATTGTTTCCATTTGGAAACTTGGGGGAAGTTGCCTGAACCCTCTAAAGGGTCGCTAATTTGATACGATTTTCCCAATCCCGCTTGAAGTTTTTCAATGCTAATTTTTTTCTTCGATTGAAGATCGGCCGTTCCCTCTTTTAAGTTGACAATCACCGAATCAACCTCAGCGATAGCAATCAATTGCTCTGCTACGGATTGCTTGCACTTTTCGCAAGTCATTCCTGAAATGGTGTATTGTTTGTTCATTTGATTTAATTTTTTAAGAATAAAATTTGAAGCGACATACTCAAATCTGTACTCCCATTACTGCCTAAATTCAGCTGTTTTTCTCGGCCTTACAAAATTAGCAAAAAACCATCTCGCTTTTGGTTAAAACTATTGTTAAATTCTAATGTAAATCCCTCGCTAATTACTTATTTTTGCAAGCATATGGCACGAGCAATGACGCCCTCCTTTTTAATCGACTTTGAACAGCTTTTACAACAAAAAGAATTGCCCTTTGAGGCGCAACTTTCTCAGATTTGTGAAATGCTCCAAAATGCAGTGGATTATTTTGATTGGGTAGGTTTTTATTTTGCCGATTTCGAAAACAAAAAACTACATCTCAAAGCCTATTCCGGGGCACCTACCGAGCATACAGAAATTCCTTTTGGAAAAGGCATTTGTGGTCAAGTTGCCGTTTCCAATCAAAATTTTTTAGTGCCTGATGTACATGCGCAAAGCAATTATATCGCCTGTAGTTTGGACGTACAATCAGAAATTGTAATTCCCATTTTTGCAGATGGAAAAAATATTGGACAAATCGATATCGATTCCCACACCCTCAATGCCTTTGACAAAGCCGACGAAAAATTTTTAGAACAACTTTGTTCCCTCATTGGAACAGCCTATGCAAGCAACTATAAGGTTAATGAATAACAAAAAAATTACATCCGCATTAATTTCTGTTTTTGACAAAACAGGACTGGCTCCCATCATCGAAAATTTGATCGCCCAAGGAGTAACCCTCTACTCTACGGGAGGCACCGAAACATTTATTCGTGATTTGGGTCATGACGTAATTGCCGTGGAAGCTATAACCGGATACCCGTCCATTTTGGGAGGACGTGTAAAAACCCTGCACCCAAAAGTGTTTGGCGGTATCTTAAATCGTTCCGATGTTACATCGGATCAAGAGGAATTAGATCGTTATGAAATTCCTTCATTGGACTTGATCATAGTAGATTTATATCCCTTTGAAAAAACAGTGGCGTCCCATGCAAATGAACAAGAAATCATTGAAAAAATTGATATCGGAGGGATTGCCTTGATTCGTGCTGCAGCCAAAAATTTTAAGGATGTACTTTGCGTGTCTGATAAAAACGACTATGCCGAATTATTGCAGTTGCTCGAAACACAAGAGGGCACAACTCGTCTTGAAGATCGAAAACGATTTGCGGTAAAAGCCTTCAACACCTCCTCGCATTATGACACCGCTATTTTTAATCATTTTGACACCGATCACGATCGTTTGAAAATCAGCACCAGCGAACGCACTCCCCTGCGGTATGGCGAAAATCCGCATCAGCAAGGTGCTTTTTTTGGACCCTTGGAAGCGTTGTTGGAACAAATTCATGGAAAATCCATTTCGTATAACAATTTGCTGGACATCGATGCAGCCGTTTTATTGATTAAAGAGTTTTATGATGGTGCCCCAGCATTTGCCATTTTAAAGCACAACAACGCCTGTGGCTTTGCGGTTCGAGAACGGCTTGATAGAGCCTATCAAGACGCTTTGGCCGGTGATCCAATTTCTGCTTTTGGAGGCGTCCTGATTGCCAATCGCCCGATCGATTTGACCACTGCAACGGCCATTCATTCCCTTTTTTGTGAAGTGGTAATTGCTCCTTCTTTTGAACCAGAAGCTTTATCCCTTTTAAAAGAAAAGAAAAATCGTGTTTTATTACTTCTCAAAGACGCCGACCTCCCCAAACTGAGTGTTCGTTCTTGTTTGAATGGATTCTTGGTGCAAGAAAAAGACGATAAGACAGACAGCGCAGCGGAATTGACCTTAATGACCAAAAAAGCGGCTGACCAAAGCCAAATTGAGGATTTGATTTTTGCTTCTAAAATATGCAAGCACACCAAGTCCAACACTATAGTGTTGGTGAAAAACCAGCAATTATTAGCTTCCGGAACTGGACAAACGTCGCGTGTAGATGCCCTTCAACAAGCCATCCACAAAGCACAATCTTTCAACTTTGATTTAAACGGGGCGGTGATGGCCAGTGATGCATTTTTCCCTTTTCCGGATTGTGTTGAAATTGCGGGTAATGCTGGAATCAATGCCGTTATTCAACCGGGCGGATCCATCAAAGATCAAGCGTCCATCGACTATTGTGATCAACACGAAATCGCAATGCTTTTCACAGGAACACGCCACTTTAAACATTAATTCATAATTTTGCAATTCTAGATCATTAATATGGGGTTTTTTACAGAAGAAATAGCGATTGATTTGGGTACAGCAAACACCTTGATCATACATAACGATAAGGTGATTATCAATTGCCCTTCCATAGTTGCCATCGATCGATCCTCTGGAAAAGTGATTGCCATTGGTGAGGAGGCAAAAATGATGCAAGGAAAGACCCATGAAAACATTCGAACTATCCGACCATTAAAGGATGGCGTGATTGCAGACTTTAATGCTTCTGAGCAGATGATCAATCTTTTGATCAAAAGTATTCCTGCACTGAACCGTCGTTTTTTTTCTCCCTCTTTGCGTATGGTCATCTGTATTCCTTCTGGAATTACCGAAGTAGAAATGCGTGCAGTAAAAGAATCTGCCGAACGGGTCAACGGAAAAGAAGTGTATTTGATCCACGAACCCATGGCTGCCGCCATAGGAATTGGGATTGACATCAAACAGCCCAAAGGCAATATGATTGTTGATATCGGTGGAGGAACTACCGAAATCGCCATCATTGCGCTTTCCGGGATCGTTTGTGATAAGTCCATTAAAATTGCTGGAGATGTATTTACCAATGACATCATCAACTATATGCGCAGCAAACACAATTTGTTTGTGGGAGATCGTACGGCTGAAAAAATAAAGATTTTGGTGGGTAGTGTTTTGGAAGAATTGGACAATCCGCCAGATGATATTTCAGTACAAGGGCGTGATTTGCTTTCGGGCAAACCCAAGCAAGTCGTTATTTCTCATTCTGAAATTGCCAGAGCTCTTGACAAATCCATTATTCGAATAGAAGATGCCATTATGGAGGCCTTGTCCCAAACCCCTCCGGAGCTTGCAGCAGACATCTATAATACCGGTATCTATCTTGCCGGAGGCGGAGCCTTGTTGCGCGGTTTGGACAAACGTATTTCTCAAAAAACCGATTTGCCCATCTATGTGGCTGAAGATCCACTTCAGGCAGTTGTTCGAGGAACCGGAATTGCCTTAAAAAATATCGAGCGTTTTAAAACAGTACTTATTAAATAAATGAAAAATGCAGCGAATTCTTTCTACGCTTGTTCGATTTCGCAGTTTCATCGTTTATCTTTTTTTTGCTGCTGTAGCACTACTGCTGCTCAATAATCGTAGCTTTTATCACGCCTCTCAATTTGACAAAACACGTTTGTCCCTTTCCGCTTGGCTGCATTTGAAAAGTACAGCAATCAGCGATTATTTTGATTTAAATCGACAAAATGAAATTTTGCTGATGGAAAATTTAGCGTTAAAAAAACTTGCGCTAAAAGCCAATGCTTTTCCTTTATATGACCAATATTATCATGCCAAGGAGCCCTTTCCTTTCGAATTACAAACTGCCCGAATTATTAAAACCGATCTTCAAAAACAGCGCAATTTCGTACTTATAAACAAGGGACACGTGGATGGAGTACAATCCGAAATGGGTGTGATTGGAGCTTCAGGCATTGTCGGTATCGTCGATCAGGTTACAACGCATTTTAGTAGCATCATATCCATTCTTCATTTAGATTTGAAAATCAATGCCCAAATTAAAAATACTGAAGTTTTTGGATCGCTCAGTTGGAAAGGTACTTTGCCAAAAGCTTTTCAACTGCAAGACATCGTTACTACCAATCCCGTACAATTGGGAGACACCATCGTGACTGGTGGACGATCTTCTTATTTTCCTATGGGGATTCCTCTTGGGGTCATTACCCAAGTGGATCGACCCCAAAGTGAAGGATATTATCAGATTGATGTAACATTATTTGACAACCCGCTCCAATACAAATATGTCTATTTGCTCAACAATATGGACTTTGACGAAATTAAATCACTCGAAAACCAACCCCAAGAATGATTCGCGAAAATATTAATCTTGGCATCAACTTTATTATTCTCCTTTTGGCGCAAGTGCTTTTGTTCAATAAAATCAATGCTTTTGGGGACTTAAATCCGATGGTTTATCTGTTGTTTTTTATCCATTATCCAACGGATCGATCGCAAACGGGTTTTATCACCGCAGCCTTTTTATTAGGTTTTTTTATTGATTTTCTTTCGCAAGGCTCGGGAGCGCACACTCTGGGGGCGTTGACGGTTGCATTTGTTCGCCCGTTTGTTATCCGCCAAGCTTTTGGATCTAATATTGTAATTCCTCCCTATTTACAAGAAGATCCAAGGATGCTCAATCGATGGTTATTGATCGTTGAATTAATTCTGATCCACCATTTCATTTATTTCACTGTGGTATTTTGGGATATTACTCATATTTTCAGTATTTTGATAAATAGCTTCAATACTTTTTTTATGAGCCTCATTTTAATAGCATTATTGATTAATTTTTACCCTACCAAACGATGATACGAAACTATATTCTTGTGGGCTTAACCTCGGGAATTACCTTATTGTTTCTTATTCAACTGATCAATCTTCAACTCATCAGCTCCGACTATCAGACCTTATCGCTCAATAATGCTGTAGAAGAGCGTCCCATCTATCCTGAAAGAGGGCTTATTTACGACCGAAATGGGCTTTTAATGGTTGCCAATCAGCCCGCCTATGACCTGATGGTCATCCCTGAAAATTTGAATGCCTTTGACACTTTGGAAATTGAAACTATTTTAAATATTTCTAAATCTGAGTTAAACAGCATCCTAAAAAAAGCGTTTACCTACTCCCGAAAACTTCCTTCGGTTGTGGCACGGCAAATTTCTAAAGAGCAAAACGCCATCCTTCAGGAAAAAATGTGGAAGTATCCCGGTTTTTATTTACAGAAAAAGACGGTAAGAGACTATAAAATTCCAATCGCTGCCAATGTGGTTGGCTATTCCAGTGAAGTCAATAGTTTTGAAATTCAATCCAATCCCTATTATAATTTGGGAGAATTAATCGGACGGCAGGGGATTGAAAAAACCTATGAAAATGTTTTAAGAGGTGTAAAAGGGAAACAACTTTTTCAAAAAGATCGATTCAATCGTATTTTAGGACCTTACAAAAATGGGCAATTTGATGCCCCTCCAATCGCTGCACAAGATTTAGTGCTGAGTATTAATGCCGAACTGCAAGCCTATGGCGAATCCCTTTTCATCAACAAAAGAGGGGGGGTGGTCGCTATTGAACCCAAAACCGGAGAAGTTTTGGCGCTCATTACGGCACCCAGTTATGATCCCAATATTTTGATTGGAAGACAACGTTCCGAACAGTTTAATCGCTTGATGGGTGATACGCTGAGCAAACCTCTATACGACCGCGGATTACAAGCCGAATATGCCCCTGGATCGCCCTTTAAAATTCTTAATGCCCTGATTGGTTTACAAGAGGGTGTCATCGATGAAAACACCCGCTTTGTTTGTAATGGAGGCCATTTTTACGCAAGAGGGGCTTTTATGAAATGTCATTGTGCTGAAGGAACCTACAATGCTCTGATGTCGGGAATATATCGCTCATGTAACACCTATTTTGCCAAGACCTATAAAGCGATTATTAGTAACGGAGAGAATCCAGAGCAAGGATTGGATCGTTGGAAAGCCTATTTAGCAGAATTTGGCTTAGGAAATTATTTAGGTTATGATTTGCCTATTGGACGCCCAGGTTTTATTCCTGATTCAAAGTACTACAATCGGTGGTATCCCCCTGGAAGTTGGAATGCCAACACCATTATTTCAAATAGCATTGGGCAAGGAGAGGTCTTAACCACCCCCATTCAAATGGCCAACTTTACGGCTGCCATTGCCAATCGAGGATATTATATCAAGCCCCATTTTGTCCGACCTAATAATCCTCAGGAAATGGATTCCCTATATCAGAAAAATAAAATAAATATTTTGCCGGAACATTTTGATACGGTCATTGAAGGGATGCATCAAGTAGTAGAAAATGGAACAGCTCGTATTGCTCGAATAAAAAATATTGAAGTTTGTGGAAAAACTGGAACAGTTGAGAATTTTATTCGTTTAAATGGTCAAAAACAACAACTTACCGATCATTCCATGTTTATTGCCTTTGCTCCCAAAGAAGATCCTCAAATCGCTCTTGCAGTCTTTGTCGAAAATGGATATTGGGGAAGTCGATGGGCCGCTCCCATTGCTAGTTTGATGATTGAAAAGTACTTGACTGGAGCCGTGGAACGCAAGTGGCTAGAAACGCGAATGCTGGAAGGTAGCCTCCTGAATGAATACGAAAAACCCTTGCTGGGAAAACCCTTTTCGATCAATGAATAAAAGTTTGTTTTCCCGTATCGATTGGATCTCGATGTTACTCTATCTGGGTTTGGTAATTTTTGGCATTACCAATATCTATTCCACCACCTTTGACAATACTCCTTTGGAACTTTTTAATCCTTCAACAGCCGTCGGGAAACAAGTGCTTTTCTTTGTCTTATGTTTTATTTGTTGGCTACCGATTCTTTTTGTCAACCCCAACTTCTTTGATCGCTTTGCTTTAATTTTATATGTGTTGGCTCTCTTTGCCTTGATTGGGCTTTTTGTTTTTGGGACCAATATATCGGGAGCCACTTCTTGGTATTTGTTGGGAGGAATAAGTCTTCAACCGTCGGAATTTGCAAAAATGGCCACAGTGCTTTTGTTGGCCAATAATCTCAGTAAATTTCAAAGTGATTTAAAAAAACCCAAAACAATCGCTCGCGCCTTTGGCATCCTTTCGGTTCCGGCACTGCTCATACTCCTTCAGCCTGATGCGGGTTCGGCATTGGTTTTTTTCGGACTCGTATTTGTGCTTTTTAGAGAGGGGCTGAGTCTTACTTTTTTGCTTTTAGGATTTGGAATTTTACTTGTGTTTATCCTTACCTTGCTGCTAGGAACAAGTATTGTCATCTTGATTTTTACTTTTGCAGCAGGAGTTATCTATACTTTTTTAAAAAGAAGGTATCAAAAACTAAAGGCTTGGCCATTTCTAGCCTCAGTGTTCGTTGCCGGCCTCTTTTCTTTCTCAGTTTCTTTTGTTTTTGAAAATGTTTTTGAACAGCGTCACCGTGATCGATTTAATATTGTTTTGGGCTTAGAAACCGACTCCAAGGGCATTGGATACAACATCAATCAATCAAAAATTGCGATTGGGTCTGGAGGATGGATCGGAAAAGGATTTTTGAACGGTACCCAAACGAAAGGCGGATTTGTACCCGAACAACATACCGATTATATCTTTAGTACAGTTGGCGAGGAATGGGGTTTCTTAGGAAGTAGTTTATTGATTATAAGTTTTGCTATACTGATTATTCGAATGATGCTTAGGGCTGAAAAACAAACACATGCATTTAGAAGAATTTATGCGTACGGTTTTGCCTGTATTTTGTTTATCCATTTTTCGGTGAACATTGGCATGACCTTAGGCTTGGTTCCCACGGTAGGAATTCCACTTCCTTTTATCAGTTACGGAGGGTCGAGTTTGTTGGCGTTCAGTATGATGTTTTTTATTTATATCAACCTCGACGCCAATCGGTTGAGTATTTAAGCCCGCACATCAAAGGCGTCGCGCAAGCGATTTCCCAAAGTCATAAAACACAAAACCAAACTCATGATGGCAATCCCAGGGAGTATGGCCAAGTAGGCTTTCCCCAACAACAAATAACGAAAATGATCTTTGACCATACCCCCCCAACTGGGCATAGGGGGCTGAGCGCCAATCCCTAAAAAACTGAGCCCGCTTTCCATCAAAATGGCACTGGCAAAATTGGCTGCTGAAATAACAATAAGGGGGGCAATCAATAAGGGAAGTATGTGTTTTATCAAAATTCGAAAATGTGAAAATCCTAAGGCATGCGCTGCTTGAACAAAAACTTGCTGTTTAACGGACATGACTTGCCCTCTTACCACCCGTGCCACTTCGACCCACATGGTGAGTCCCACAGCCACAAATACTTGCCAAAAACCCCTGCCCAAAGCCAAGGTGATGGCGATGACCATAAACAAGGTGGGGATGGACCAAACCACATTGACCAGCCACATTATAAATTGGTCATAGCGCCCTCCAAAGTATCCGGCAATGGCTCCAAAAAATATCCCAATCACTAAAGAGATAAACACAGCTACAAACCCAATACCAATTGAAATCCTGGAACCAATCAACAAGCGACTCAACAAGTCTCTGCCGTATTTATCTGTTCCCAAAAGAAAGATTCTTTTGGCGATCAAAGCTTCCGAAATTTGCTTTGCTTCCCAACCGATAAAACCATCGGGCAGCTTAAATTTTTCAAAATACCCTGCTTCTTTTCCAAATCGTCTGTATAGAATTTCAGTGTCAGAAATTTGAAACTCGAGTATTGGGATTTCTTCTTTTATATTGGGGTCTCCCAAAAAGCGGCGTTCCAAAATTCCCAAGGATTCTTCTTGTTTTTGGGGAAGTGTCAACATTTGTGTACTAAACCCGGGAGGTTGTGAATGGATGGAAAGATGCATTTGATTGGCATTTCGGCTGGCATCGGGTGCAATAAAATAGGCGAAAATAGCCATTAAACCAATCGCTAGTATAAAGCTGGTACAGACGACTGCCCAAGTATCTTTTTTGAGTTTGAATAATGCCCTACGAAATTCCAAACGCTTTATTCGTTGATAAGCTGAGCTACCTTAAGAGTTTTAATGGTAGTTCCTAAATCTTCTAAAACCTTTACCGCTTCAGAAATATAGATGTCTTTTTTGAGTTGTTCTTGCCAACGTTCTCTTTTTTCAACGATGTCCTCAGTAGGTATTTGTTGCCCTGCTTCGGGCAGCCATTGAAATTCGTATTCGGACTCAAATTCATCTAATTTATCAAAGCGTTTCACATAGGCTTGATCATGATCTCTTTCCGCTTTGTATTTGTCGTAGCTCAATGGGTATTCCAAATCGTTTTGCTGAGATTTGATCCATTGCGCTTGTTCATCAATTAATTTCAAATAACCGTTTTGTGCCAAACGCTCTCTACTGTTGGCGATGGCATAATCGTAATTCAACATTTGACCCCATGGACGGTAGGCTGCGGGAGTAATTCGATCCCAAGAGAGCGGATTATCCTGATCTTTTTCACCCATATCAACATAGGCATAACGATCGATAACCAAAATATCACTCTTCACCCCTTCCAACTGGGTGGAACGTCCGTTGACTCGGTAAAACTTGTCGGTGGTGATCTTTAAAGCTCCCAAGTCTCCGTAGGTATTGCTGGACATGATACGATTTAAATCTACTAGATTTTGCACCGTTCCTTTGCCATAGGTTTGTTTGCTTCCCACAATAATTGCTCGTTTGTAATCTTGAAGTGCCGCCGCTAAAATCTCAGAGGAGGAAGCGGAAAACTCATTAACCAAAATGACCAAAGGACCCTCCCAAACGATTTCAGGATCGGTATCACTAAGTACTTCTTTTTTACCTCCGGTGCTTTTCACTTGAACTACTGGGCCTTCATCGATAAAATAGCCCGTCATGTCCACCGCGGTTTTCAGCGAACCCCCTCCATTATTGCGAAGGTCTAAAATAATTCCGTCAACGTTTTTGGATTTAAGCTGTTCAATTTCATTTTTTACATCAGTAGCAGAATTGCGATCGGTAAAGTCTTCAAAATTGACATAAAATTTAGGCAAATTGATTAACCCATAATTTTTATCGCCACTTTTAATTAAAGAGGATTTTGCAAAAGTTTCTTCAATTTCAATAATATCCCTTGTCACTATGACTTCCTCAATGGTACCATCCACTCTTTTGACAGATAGAAATACCTGAGTCCCTTTGGGTCCTTTGATGAGTTTTACTGCATCATCCAAACGCATTCCAGAAATATCCACTGGAGCTTCATCTTTTTGCGAAACCGTCAGAATGATGTCTCCCACTTCCAAAAGTTTGTCACGCCAAACGGGGCCTCCGGAAATGACCTCTACAATCCGCACTTCTTGATTGCGCTTTTGAAGGCGTGCTCCAATTCCTTCAAATTGTCCGGAAATATTCATATCGAAACGATCCTTGTCATTCGGTGCAAAATAAACGGTGTGTGGATCGTATAATTCTGTGATGGTATTTACATAAAGAGAAAACCAATCTTTCCGCTCCAAGTCGTCATTGCTTTCAAAAAATGAGTTGTTGTTCTCCAATAAAAGCTCGCGTGTTTCGGCTTCAATTTCAACATCTGTTTGTATTACATAGCTGCTGTCCTTTTCCAACTTTTTTAACTCCTCTTCTTTTTTGTCTGTAAATCGACTTAAGGCTGCAAGCTTGAAGCGTTTTCTCCATCTCTTTTTCATTTCAGCCATTGATGCAGGATAGGGTAAATCATCATAATCTAAACTAATGGTTTCCTCTACATTGAAATCAAAAGGAGTTTCCAATAATTCCTTGTAGAAACCTCTGACATCCTGCAAACGCTCCATAAAGCGTTCATAGACCAAGTTGAAAAATTGCACTTCAGAATTTTTAATTTGATCGTCTATTTTATTTTTATAATACTCAAAACTTTTAATGTCAGCGGCTAAAAAAAATCGATGCTCGCCATCCAAATTGTCTAGAAAGTCCTTGTAGACCTTTTCTGAAAAGGAGTCATCCATGTTTTTGGGATCGTAATGCCCTTTTTCTAGCACATAGGTTATGATCTCAATAAGTAATTTGTCCTTGTCAGGGTTTGGGCTTTTAGACGTTATTCCAAAAACTAATCCGCTGATTAACAGACATCCAACTATCCAAGCTATAGAACGTAACATGATTTTCATTTTTCGATTTTTCATAACAGGTAAATATACTGATTATATAAAAAAAGCATTGTTAATTTTGTTATAAAGAAAGCATTCCCAACCAACTGCACTAGGGTATGATTGGTTTTTGAAAAAAATTATAATGCAGTTAATGATTAAAAAATGAGGCATTCAATAAATTTCTAATTACAATATACTAAAAAGATTAAAAAACGCATCAAACATTGTACATCCATCGTTTTTTATTAAACGCCATTGGGGCTAAAGATTTCTTACCTTAGCACGTTGATTTCCATAAAATGAAAGAAAAACCCTTAATATTAATTACCAATGATGATGGGATTACAGCCCCGGGCATTCGTAGTTTGATTAAAATAATGAATACCATCGGGGAGGTGGTGGTGGTTGCTCCCGACAGCCCACAATCGGGAATGGGACATGCCATAACTATCAATTCTACGCTGTATTGTCACAAAATCAAGAATGTGGAGGGGCCTCAAATGGAATACAGTTGTTCCGGAACTCCAGCGGATTGTGTCAAATTGGCCGTCAATGAATTGTTGGATCGTAAACCCGATTTATGTGTTTCAGGCATCAACCATGGATCCAACTCGTCCATCAATGTTATTTATTCCGGAACCATGAGTGCTGCCGTAGAGGCCGGTATAGAGGGGATTCCCGCCATTGGCTTTTCGCTCTTGGATTTTCAATGGGATGCTGATTTTAATGCCATAGAAACGTTTGTTAAAAAAATTACACTCGAAGCCTTGGAGCAAGGAATTCCCAAAAACGTGGTTTTAAACGTGAATTTCCCCAAGCTCGCTCAACAAGACATTAAGGGCATCAAAATTTGCCGTCAAGCAAAAGCCAATTGGGTAGAAGAGTTTGACAAAAGAACCAATCCTTTGGGTAGGGAATATTATTGGTTAACGGGAACTTTTATCAATCAAGACAAAGGAGAAGACACCGATGAATGGGCCTTGGAAAATGGTTATGTTTCTGTCGTTCCCGTCCAGTTTGATCTAACAGCGCATCATAGCATACAACAATTGAACACATGGAACTTATAAGAAATAAATCATTCTTCATTGGAATGCTTTCCGGACTTTTATGGGCGGGAGCAACTTTGATTTTGATGACCTTTTTCCTTTCGGATTACAGCATAGAGGAAAGCTTGTATGAGTTTTATCTTCAAAACCGATTGAGTGGGCTCATCTCCATTGCGGCATTGGTGAATCTTCCCATCTTTTTCTTGGCGCTGCGTAAAAACAAATATGCTTTTGCCAGTGGAATCGTTGGAATTTCCTTAGTTCTGGTTCTCGTCATCGCATTTTTAAAAATAAACGCTTAAGCTACAGCATTGAAATATTACCTCATTTCCGGGGAGGCTTCAGGAGATATGCATGGCGCCTTGCTCATCAAAGCCCTTCAAAAACAAGATGCCAAAGCGGAATTTCGCTGCTGGGGAGGCGATTTGATGCAAGCCGAAAACGCAACTTTAGTCAAACACTATAAAACCCTGGCTTTTATGGGGTTTTGGGAGGTTATTCGTCATTTGCCTACTATTTTTAAAAATATCGCATTTTGTAAAAAAGACCTCTTGTCCTACCAACCCGATGTTATTATCTATATCGACTATCCTGGCTTTAATTTGCGTATTGCAAAATGGGCAAAACAACAAGGGTTTAAAAATCATTACTACATCAGTCCGCAAGTGTGGGCATGGAAAGAAAAAAGGGTGATTGGAATGAAAAAATATTTGGATGCCCTGTACACCATCCTTCCTTTTGAAAAACCTTTTTTTGAAGAAAAACATCAATTTCCGGTACATTATGTGGGGCATCCATTAATTGAACGGATTCCTGATCACCCCCACAACCCAACTTTTTTACAGAAGCACCAACTCAAGGCTCGGCAAGAAGTTATTGCCATACTACCGGGCAGTAGAAAACAAGAAATTCAATCCATGCTTCCGGTTTTTTTGGAGGTTGCAAAAGCATTTCCCAAGCTGCAATTTGTGGTGGCCGGTGCTCCGGGCAGCGACTTTGATTGGTACCGCCCCTTTTTGGAGAATAGTCCCCTGAAGTGGGTGAACAACCAAACCTATGATTTGTTGCAACATGCCCATGCTGCATTGGTCACCAGTGGAACAGCTACTTTGGAAACGGCCTTGTTCAAAGTCCCTCAAATAGTGTGCTATAAAAGCAGTGCCATCAGCTATTGGATTGGGAAACGTATAATCACATTAAAATTCATTTCATTGGTGAACTTAATCTTGGATCGGGAATGTGTAAAAGAACTGATTCAACACGAATGCACTGCGGAATCCATCCAAAAACAACTTCCACTTTTACTAGATCTGAAACATCGGGCAGAACAATTGGAAGCCTATAAACATTTGCAAGCACTGCTTTCTGAAAAAAATGCCAGCGCAACCACTGCTGCGCTGATTTATCACGCGATTCAGCAAAAAGGATAAGAGCCTTTTTTTGAAATTTTATTTAAAAAAATTATTTTTAAGGGGATGAAACTCCCCAAAACACCCCTTTATCCCATTACTTTTTGCTTTACGCTCGGAACCCTCATGGCTCCCTCGCTCCCCCATTCAGCTAGCAGCTGGATGGGGTGTTTTGGAGGCTTAATGCTCTTGAGTTTTTTGGTGATTTCAATCCTAAAGCTTCATTTTAAAAACTATAAAACAATATTCCTCTATGGGTTGTTTATTCCTTTAGGTGTCGTGGTTTACAAAAACTACTACGAATGGTCTCCTGAGCATTTTCAAAATAGAGCCGCTAGTTTTAAGGAAGGTTTTAAAGTGTTAGAAATTCTAGAAGACGTCAATGAGAATGATTTTTCTAATACCTATTTTGGAAAAATGATACAACTGGACAGTACTCCAGCCATAGGAAAGGTTTTGGTTCATCAAGCCAAGGACTCCCTGACTACATGACTCCTCCCCGGAAACCTGATATATACCCAACAACTGCTAGAAGACCTCCAGCCTCCAAAAAATCCGGGGAGTTTTAATTATAAGAGGTATTTGGAAAATCTAGGAATCAGTGCTCAAATCGATTTAAAATCAAATTATTATCGAGTGGTGCAAACGCAGCAAAAAACACTGGCACAAAAAATTAAAACGCATCATGGCAAAGTAAAGCATCAACTCTTGCAAAGTCCGTTGTCTGCTGCTTCAAAGGCATTAGTGATTGCGCTCGTACTGGGGAATCGAGATGCGCTTTCGGAGGCCTTGTTGGTTTCCTATCAAAAGGCGGGGATGATGCATCTGCTGGCTGTTTCCGGTTTGCACATAGGAATTCTTACCGGATTTTTATTACTTCTTTTTCAGCCTTTATTCCCAAAACGATGGAAGGGTGTTCGCAATATGGTCGTTGCACTATGTCTTTGGTTGTATGCGTTTTGGGTAGGGATGCACCCTTCAGTGGTTCGGGCTGTGACGATGTTTACTGCCCTCCTACTCGGACAACTTCGAGGAAATAGTAGATCGTCAAGCCTTCATGTCTTAGTACTTTCCTTTTTAGTATTGCTGATTTGCCATCCCCCTTATTTACGTCAACTTGGTTTTCAAATGAGCTATTTAGCTGTTTTTGGGATTCTATTGCTTCATCCCCAATTACAAGGTTTTTGGAAACCTAAAAATATTATCCTTAAGCGTTTTTGGGAAATCACTACCATTTCTTTGGCCGCCCAAGCCCTAGTGGCTCCTTTAAGCATTTATTATTTTCATCAATTTCCCGGGCTGTTTCTGATCAGCAATTGGATTATACTCCCTTTTTTTAGCCTTTTTTTGGGGGCTTGTTTTCTAATCACTCTTTGGATTCAAGGATTTGATTTGCCCGAGGAGTGGGCTTCTGGCTTTGACCAAATCGTTGCTTTGATCAACAAGACCGTGGGGTGGATCGCTCAGCAAGAAGGTTTCATTTGGAAACAACTTCATTTATCACTCCACCTGTTGTTGTTGCTTACGTACTTCTGGTGGTTGTTATTTTGGGATTACACTATCGGAATCGCCAAAGTTTACTTGCACTCTGTTGTTCTGTACTGTTGCTTTTAGGGTATTATGGCTATGAAAAGGAAGTCTTGCTTGGAAAAGAAGATTTTTGGATTTTACATCAATCCCGAAGTAGCCTGCTGGTATTCAAAGAAGGAGATCGATTGCATTATTGGAGTTCCGAAAAGCGTCCCGATTCCCTTGCTGGATTTCAAGATTTCATCAACAATTCCTTTCCCTTGAAACAGATCCCACATGATTTGAATAATTTTATTGGGATAAAAAATATCAGATTGCTTATTATAGATTCCGATTCCTTTTTTGAAATTACCGACTTTCAGCCCACACATATTTTGATTCGGAATCAGGCACGTATCAATATGGATCGACTGCTCACTTACTACCGACCCCAAATGATTATCGCAGATGGAAGTAATCCTCCATGGGAAGTAGCTCGCTGGAAAACTGACTGCGAAAAGCATAAGCTCAGATTTCACAGCACCCAAAGTTTAGGTGCACTTCAAATTACCCCCTAAACTTGGGGATGAAATGTTTTCGATAGTTTTCAAAGTCCTCGGGTTTGGAAAAAACCTGATAGTCTCCTTGCTTGATCATTTTTAAATACAACTCCAATTGTTGCGGCTTCTGATATCCCACAAGCGGCATGATGGGATCGCCATTTTCACTAAAAAACACCATGGTAGGATATCCTTTCACACCTAAAAATTGAGTGAACTGATGCGTAGCATTGCGCCCTTTGCGGTTGGCATCGAAATTGGGATTGGTGAAGGTTTGATCAAAAAAGTTAATCTCCTCCTGCCCTTCGGCATTGAATTTTACGGCATAATAATGCTCACTAATATAACGAGATACATCGGGATTTTGAAAGGTGTTTTTGTCCAGCAACTTACAAGGGCCACACCAATCGGTATAGACATCCATAAATATTTTTTTAGGGGTTGTCTTTTGCGCCTCAACAGCCTCGGCCAAGGTCATCCATTGAATTTCTTGGGCACTGATAGAAGCGACCATAAAAAGGGATACTAAAACAAATTTTATTTTCATCGTCAAAGATTTTAATGAATATTACCCATCAGTTTTTTAAGTAGGGGTGCTGTTAATAAAACGATAATTCCTGCTCCAATGGCGTATTTGGAAATTAAATCAAAACCGCCAATATATGTACTCAAAGTGTCCAAACCACCAACGTTGATGTCGGTACTTTCGATAGCCAATTTTTTTCCAATAAATCCAACCAATTGAAAAGCATAAGCAGAGGATAAAAACCAAACTCCCATCATAAATGCAACAATGCGTTGGGGGGATAAATCCGTAATTTTTGAAAGACCTACAGGCGACATAAATAACTCTCCAATTGAAATTAAAAAATACATTAATAACAAATAACTAAAAGGAACCATTCCTTCCTCATTAGCCGCATTGCCACTAATGGATAGTACAAAAAAACTGATTCCAGCAATAAGTAAGCCAAAACCAAATTTATAAGGCGTTCGAGGGTTGATTTTTCGTTTGTTTAAAAATGTCCACATCCAAGAAATAGGGAGCGCAAGGATGATGATAAACATCGAATTCAGTGAATTGGTTTGGGCAGCGTCTAAAAATGTCAGCGTAACATTCCGAGAAGCAAAAAGGGTGATGACACTGCCCGAAAGCTCATGAAATCCCCAAAACAAGGTCATGAAAAAAGTAATGGCAATGGCCACAAAAAGTTTTTTGCGTTCTTCTAAACTCACTTTCAACAAAATGTAAGCAAGATAGCCGAGGATGAAAACACCCACTACTTTAAAAATTATATTGACAATATTTTGGCTTCCCAAAAATCCATCACTACTCCCCACTGCTTTGTAACTCGCTAAAAGAACCGCTATCAACGGAGCCGAAAGAAACGCCAATAGGGATATCATGTTGACGCGTTTTAATCCAAAGATTTTTTCAGAAAGACGTTCCTCCGATGGCGCCAAACCTTCGTTGCCAAAAACTTTTGCCTTAATTCCGCTCCAGAAAAACAACAAGCCCGTTAACATTCCAAAACCTGCTAATCCAAAGCCATAGTGCCAACCATAAGCACTTCCAAGCCAACCGCAAAGCAAAGGAGCCACCCAACCTCCGATATTAATTCCCATATAAAAAATGGTGAAACCCGAATCTTTTCGCGGGTCTTTATCCGCGTACAAAGAACCCACAAAGGTGGAAATATTTGGTTTAAAAAATCCATTTCCGACCACTATGAATCCAAGGGCTAGAAAAAAAGTGTAGTCATTTTCTATCGCTAAAACAAAATGTCCTAAAGCCATCAAAAAACCGCCTAAAAAAATGGATTTTCTGAATCCGAGTATGGAATCGGATATCCTCCCTCCAATTACCGTTGAGGCGTAGACCAAGGAGCCATAAGAAGCATAGACAGCAGCGGCTGCAAAGTCCCGTTCAACCAATTCTTGAAAAATGACGTTAACCATGTAAAGGGTCAACAAGGCTCTCATTCCATAAAAACTAAAGCGTTCCCACAGCTCAGCAAAGAAAAGATAAAACAAGCCTTTGGGATGCCCAAAAAGAGTTTCGTTATGGGGTTGATCAACAGTTTCTAGAGCAGCCATATTCTATAAATTTTCAAAGATAAAGTTAGTCATTTTAGAATAGAGGTGATTTCGCGTATTGCCACCGTAGATGCCGTGATTTTTATCTGGATAAATCATCCATTCAAATTGTTTGTCGGCTTGAATCAAGGCCTCCACCATTCGAAGGGTGTTTTGAACATGGACATTGTCATCTCCAGATCCGTGAATGATTAAAAATTTTCCTTTGAGTTGATCGGCATAATTGATGGGAGAGTTCAGATCATAACCGTCGGGGTTTTCCTGCGGAGTTCGCATAAAGCGTTCGGTATAAATAGTGTCGTAAAAACGCCAATTGGTGACCGGAGCAACGGCTATGGCCATGGAAAAAACATCGTTTCCAGTCAGCAAACAATGTGACGCCATATGCCCTCCAAAACTCCATCCCCAAATGCCTATTCGGCTTTCATCTACATAGGACAAAGCGCCCAGTTTTTTGGCCGCTTCAATTTGATCTTGAGCTTCGTATTTCACCAAATTCAAGTAGGTGACTTTCTTAAAGGCTGCGCCTTTTAATCCGGTGCCTCTTCCATCGACACAGGCTATGATATAGCCCCTGTCGGCTATCGATTTATGCCACCAATCCTGACCAGACCCCCAGCGATTGGCCACTTGTTGAGAGCCGGGTCCGGAGTATTGAAACATCAGCAAAGGATATTTTTTGGCAGGATCAAAATCCGTTGGTTTTATCATCCACATGTTTAATTGTTCCCCATTGACTTCAAGCGTGGAAAATTCTTTGTTAGAAAAGCCAAAGGAATCCGTTTTTTCAATGAGTGCATCATTATTTAAAAGCGCTCTTACGCGTTTGTTGTTTTTGGATAAATACAAACTGTATTTTGGAGGAGTGGTTTCATCCGAATAGGAATGAATATAATACATCCCTCCCTTGCTAAAAGTGGCTCCGTTAAATCCACGAGTAGGGTGAAGTGTCCGTTTCCCCTTACCATTTAATTGAATTGCATAAAGTCCTCGATCGGTACTACTGCCCTCTACGGATTGATAAAAAATTTCTTTGGTTTTGGGATTATAGGTATGTAATGCCGTCACTTCCCACGGTCCTTGGGTGACTTGGCTCAACAATTTTCCTTGGCCATCATAATGATAAATATGATTGTAGCCGTCGCGTTCACTCGTCCAAAGAAAAGTTCCATCGTCCAGAAAATTCATATCGTCGTGAATGCTGACATAGGCTGCGTCATTTTCTTCAAACATAACATTCAAGGCATTGGAGGCGGTGTTCCATCGCCAAACTTTTAAATTATTTTGATGTCGATTTAAGGTCTGAATAATCAGGCTATGGGCTCCCCCAGCGAATTTAATTCGCGGAATATAATACGGTGTTTCTGCACCAAAATCCAAGCGTTTTTTTCCTTTAGAAGGAAGGTCGTATAACCATAGCTCTACTTTTGAATTGGGTTCCCCCGCCTTGGGATAACGAAACATATAAGGATAGGGATAAAGTTCCTTGCCGAAAATGTCCATCGAAAAAATGGGAACTTCTGATTCGTCAAAGCGCATATAGACGATTTGTTTGCTGTCTGGACTCCAATCGAAGGCGCGCACAAAACCAAATTCTTCCTCATACACCCAATCGGTGATTCCGTTGAGGGTTTGAAAATCACCATCTTCAGTAAGTTGTGATAGATTCCCCGTGTTGAGGTCTTTTAAAAACAAATTTCTTCGATAAACAAATGCCACTTGAGTGGCATCTGGCGATAATAAAGGTTCTTGAATCTTTTGGTCAAACAGTTGCGTGGCTTTTCCTGTGGTGCGATCAAAAACCCAATAAATGGCTTCTTCGGAACGTCGATAAATGGGGTCTACCTCTGTAGCCAAAAGGATTTTTTCTTCATTTTTAGAGAACGCATAGCTCTCGAAAAAAGGAATTTGTTGCTTATTGTCTGTTGCAACGATGACTTCTTCATTTTCTGGTTTTAAAAAATCGTGCAAAACAATTTTTGAAGATCTCGTTTTAAAGTCTTTTTCCAAAACGGTATACTGCTTACCGTTATTCATAGAATGAATGGATTCTAAGCGTTTGGGTGCGTAGGCATTCTTCCACAGTGAGTCTAAAGAAAATTGGGTATTTTGCGCTGAAACAGAAGCAAAGCACAAAAATAAAAGGGCAAATTTTTTCATTTGTTATCTTGAAATTTGCTCAATTTAGGAAAATCTTGCGAAACCAAAAATTTTAGAAAGGGTGCAAAAAATGTATCTTTATAAAAAAAATAAATGCCAAAAAGGATTGAAGGGTTTTCAAAGCTTACCCAAGAAGAAAAAATCGATTGGATTTCGCAAACCCATTTTAAAAATCCGACTCTTGCAGCTGCATTATTGCATTCCTATTGGAATCCGGATGCAATGCTTCAACAGCGTCATGAGGAATTTACTGAAAATACGGTTAGTAATTTTTATTTACCCTTGGGCGTGGCTCCCAACTTTTTGATTAATGAGCAGTGGTATACCCTACCCATGGTGATTGAAGAAAGCTCCGTAGTAGCAGCCGCTTGCAAAGCCGCAAAGTTTTGGATGCATCGCGGGGGGTTTCAGACAAGGGTGGTGGCTACTGAAAAGGTGGGGCAAATCCATTTTTTGTATCAAGGAGATGAGAAAAAACTCAAGGACTTTATCCAATTGCATCAGACCCAATTGATCGATTCCACCCGTCATTTGACCAAAAACATGCGAGCTCGTGGAGGAGGGATTACAGCGCTTGAGTTAAACGATCAACGCAGCCTTATGCCCCATTATTTTCAATTGCATTTGACTTTTGAAACCGGGGATGCGATGGGTGCCAACTTTATCAATTCTTGTTTAGAGGAAATCGCTGTCCATCTCAAAAATTTGGCTTCGCAATACGCTGTTTTTTCAACTCTCGAAAAACAGTTAGAAATCGTCATGTGTATTTTGTCTAATTATGTGCCCAATTGTTTGGTTACGGCAAAAGTGAGTTGTCCTATTGAGGCACTGGGTGCGCAAAAGCCATGGAATGCACATGAATTTGCAGAAAAATTAGTTCAAGCGGTTACTATTGCTCAAGAAGAACCTTTTCGTGCAGTGACCCACAACAAAGGGATCATGAATGGCGTAGATGCCTTAGTCATTGCAACAGGAAATGATTTTAGAGCCATAGAGGCTGGAGTGCATGCCTATGCAGCACGTTCAGGCAAGTACAAAAGTTTAAGCTCGGCTTGGATCGAAGAAGAACAATTTTCTATGGAGCTCCAAATTCCTCTTGCTTTGGGAACCGTAGGAGGGCTTACCGGCTTACACCCCATGGTGGGTTGGTGTCATGAATTACTCGGAAATCCAGATGCCAAAACACTGATGCAAATTACCGCTGTAGCAGGTCTTGCCCAAAATTTTGCCGCCTTACAATCCTTGGTGACCTCCGGAATTCAAAAGGGGCATATGAAAATGCATTTGGTCAACATTCTCAATCAGGCACAAGCAACCAAAATGCAAAAAGAAAAGGCTTTGTCCCACTTTAAAAATCGTCCGGTCAGCGTTCAAGCGGTTACAGCCTTTTTAGACGAACATAAAAATAAATGAGTGCCTCGTACTACAGCCATGGAAAACTATTGATTACCGGAGAGTATATGGTGCTTCGTGGAGCAAAAGCCCTTGCCGTGCCCACCCGCCTGGGACAAACGTTTGAATTTGAAGCCCATGAAATAAAAGAACTGCATTGGATCGCTTTGGATCGTTCCCAAAAACCTTGGTTTACCGCAATTTTTTCTACAGCAGATCTTAACGTGATTTCGTCTTCAAATAGTGACATTGCCCGCCGTTTGCAACAGTTGCTTCAAAGTGTAATTGCCTTAAATCCGATCTTTAAAATTCAAATGAGTGGAACGGTAACGATGCAATTGGAATTTGATCGGGAATGGGGATTGGGATCTTCTTCTTGTTTGATTTCTAGTGTGGCGCGCTGGTCATCCATCAATCCTTATGCACTTCTAGAAAAAAGTTTTGGCGGCAGTGGATATGATCTTGCGTGTGCTACAGCCACTTCGGCGGTTTGCTTCCAACGATCTGGAGTTAATCCTAAGATTGAAGGCATAGATTTTAATCCGCCTTTTGTGCATCAATTGTATTTGGTGTATTTGAACCAAAAACAAAATAGTCAAAAGGAAGTAAATGCTTTTAAAAATATTGCTACTTCCTCAAAAACGATCGAGCAGATGAATGCGCTTACTGCAGCCGCAATTCGAGCTGAAAATCTAGAAACTTGGAATGCCCTGGTGACGGAACACGAAGATTTTATGGGTGCCTTATTACAAAAAAAGCCGGTACAGCAAGTTCTATTTAGCGATTTTAATGGAAGCGTAAAAAGTCTAGGAGCCTGGGGTGGAGATTTTGTTTTGGCATCCGGCGAGGGGGACGTTGCAACTTATTTTAGACAGCAAGGTTTTACGACGATTTTCAAATATGAAACCCTAGTGTTGGTTTAAAAAAGAAAGTATTTTTTGTTGGACAATCTTTTAAAATCATAAATTTCTCCATCAATTACAGCATGTAATACTTTTTTGCAATACAATGCTTTAAAACGATCTTCTCCATTTTTAAAATAAATGGAATTTTCATTGACTCTAAACGTTGCTGAAAAAACATGGGTTAGTTCCTCCTGATTCTTGTATTGGACATAACCTTTCACTTGATCGGAAGTTTCAAACACCAATTGGTAATATACCGCCTCCTTATCAATATTGGAGGTACAACGCCAAGTAGTGTTCGTTAATCGAATGGTTTTGAATAAACGCGATTGGGTTGAAAAAAGGTTCATAGCAGTCGTTTTTATTGACTTTCCCTTTAATTAACTAAAATCGTGCCAAAAAAAACTCCTTAATAAATAAGGAGTTTTTGATAAACTATATATGGAGTACCCAATTAGTAATACAAAGAACGATTGTCCTCAATTTGAGCCACTTCACGTAGGGCATCTGCTATGTTTTGTCCAATTTCTGCATTTGTAGGAGGCGTAATACTCGCTGCATAATCGGCATAACTACCTCCTGGGACCGTCGCCGTATTTTTCTTCAATAATTTTACTTTATAAACGCCTTTGGTTCCCTGAATTAGATCAGAGGTAACTCCCTCATTAAGTCCAAAAGCGACACCCACAACAAAAGGCTCATAACCCGCACCCGGTAAAGTAGGATTTTTCTGATTCAACGCCGAAGCTGTCTCAACAGTCCATTCATTGGCTTCTGCTAAAGCGTCTATGTCAGCAACAGATCCGAATTGTTTTTTGATTAGGGCTGCTTTTTGATTTGCGATTAGGATTTTACGTACAGCTGCTCCTTCCTCATCGGAGGCGGTTGCAACACCTTCTTTTATTTTAGCCGTCAATTGTACCACTACATATCCACCGCTGCTCAAGCTAAATCTACGAACGCTGCCGATGGCAGTTTCTTCGTCAAAAGCCCAAGTCACAATATTCCGTTGACGTGCCAATCCGGGAAGGTTTTCTTCCAAAGCCGTTACTTGTTTGACCGGACGCACTTCTAAATTGTTTTGTTCTGCTGTAGCTAAAAAGTCTTTATTTTCTAGCGCATCTATTTCAAATTGAGTGGCTGCTCTAAAGATTTCGTTGGCTGTTTTGTCCGAAGGAACTGCAGGTGCAGTTACGTCTGCGATCAATGCAAGGTCGTCTTTATCGGTTACCTTAATCACATGAAAGCCAAACTCGGTTTCCACCAATCCAATTTGATCCACTCTAGCTTGGTCACAAAAATTGAAAAACTCAGTGGCCATTTCACCTTCTTGAAAGAACCCTAAATCTCCCCCATTTCCTGCTGTGGGACCGTCAGAATTTTGACGGGCTAGGCTGGCAAAGTCAGCATTTTTTTGACGGGCAGCACGTAACACACGATTGGCTTCCGCTTGGGCTTCCTCCTTGGTTCTGGTGATTTGTTCTGCAGCTCTTGTGGCTCCGGCATAGGAAATTAAAATATGACTCGCTCGGATAGAAGCGTCTTCTTTCTTATCAATAAAACGTGATATTTTAAAGCTTTTACCATCTCTGTAGGGTCCAAAAACATCTCCCGGAGTTAATTCAAAAAGAATATCGGCATAGGAGTTATTGAACGCTCCTTTGGGTTTGTAGATGGAATCAAAACCTATTTCGGAATATTCATCCACAAAATCGGCAATGCTTTTGGTGTTTTTAAATCCAATAATCGTGTCTGTAAGTTTAGACACATCATTATATGCTATTTGATCCTCTTTTAAGGACTCTAGGCGATATCTTATTGCTGCGATATCGTCTTCTGTGGGGTCTTCTTCAAAAATTACATATTGGAGATTCCTAGACGCCTCTTTTTTATATTGCGTTTTGCGGTCTTTGATGTAAGCATTGATGTTTGCATCAGTAACATTGACCAAACTATCGTCAATGACATCAAAGGGAATTTGAATATATTGAATGTTAATATTATCGTTTTCCAAATGGAATTTTCTTTTGGCTTCGGCTTCGGTAAGTCCTTCAGAGGCTTTGATTAAATCAAAATAAATATTTTGTTTTGCCATGCCGATCAGGCTTTGCTCTTGCATTTTCCAGTTTTCATAGGCGACTGGATTTCCATCTTTCAACTGAGCGATATAATCTGTAAATAAACCGAAGTCAAAAAATCCGGCTTCGTTTTGAAAATTGGGGTTATTGACAAGTGCATCATCGGAGGACAAGATTTGCTCTATTTGCTCTTTTCCTGCATCAATTCCCAATTGATCAAATTGTTGCGTAAACACGGTGTTTTGAACCAACTGATTCCACACCAAATTTACAGATTGAAGGGTGGAGTAGTTATATGAACGTTCGGTTTGCTCTACCAATTGACGAAAGGTATTGACATTGATTTCGTCGTCATTAATAACACCGATGGGGTCTGAGGGTCCTCCATTGGAAGAATTGCTGCCAAAAACACCGGAAATAACAAATGCAAACAAAGCCATCCCAATGACCAATATCAAGAAGATGGATTTTTGTCTAATTTTTCCTAAAACTGCCATAATGCTGTATCTTTTTTAGATAGGCTGCGAAATTAAGATATTCCTTTGAATAAATAAAGGACTATAGCTGAAAACGTTGGGATTAAATTTTGATAAAAGTTAATCCTCATTAACAATTCGAAGGAGTATCCTGTCGATTTTGGTAGAAGAAACTTTTTTGATGATCAATTCGTAATTGGGAAGTCTTACAATTTCTTCTTTTTCGGGGATTTCTCCGGTATGATAGGCAACCAATCCGCCCAAGGTTTCATAAAATTCACTTTCGGGTAAATGCAGATTATAGGTCTTGTTGAGATAATCCACTTCCAGGCGGGCAGAAAACTCAAATTCAGTGGCACTTATTTTATTTTCAAAATGTTCAATTGTGTCGTGCTCATCTTCAATTTCACCAAAAAGCTCCTCCACGATGTCCTCCACGGTAACAATACCGGAGGTTCCACCGTATTCATCGATGACAACAGCGATACTTTTGCGTTGACGCGTAAGCATTTTTAATACTTCACTAATAGGCATGGTCTCAGGCACAAAAGCTACAGGCAGTACTATTTTTTCAATGGATTGGGGGTTTTTAAACATTTCAAAAGTATGAATATACCCCATAACATCGTCTATGGTTTCGTTATAAACCGGAAGCTTGGAAAGACCCGTCTCCATAAACAATGCTTTGACTTTTTCCACCGAAGTGTTTTTTTCTACAGCGATTAGCTCAGCACGAGGCACCATGGCCTCGCGGGTTTTCACCTCGGAAAATTCAAGGGCATTTTGGAAAATTTGAATTTCCGCATCCATATTTTCTTTGTTCTGAGAAGACTCCAATTGTTCTTCTATATAATTTCCCAATTCAATTTTTGAAAAGGTAAGTTGCACTTCATCCGCCGGGGTTTTAAAATATCGGATTAAAACAAAATCGGTAAGTTTTAAAATAAAATAGGTCAGTGGATATAACAAATAATAAAAAAAGGCTACCGGCAGTGCGAAAATAGTAATGAAGGTGTTGGCGTAGAGTTGGAAAAAAACTTTGGGAAGGAACTCCGCGGTCATCAAAATAATACCCGTAGAAATAAGGGTTTGAACAAAAACTACCAATAAGTCGGGATCACCGTGCAGCAAGGTTTCGGGGAAAAAAAGCTGTAGAATACGATCTCCCATAAAAATCCCATAAATGACCAAAGTAATATTGTTGCCCAAAAGCATGGTCGCAATAAAACGCGAAGGATTTTTGGTGACATTCTGCAATACACGGGATGAAATACCGTCCTGCAATTTTTCAATTTCCAAAAAAATTCGGTTGGAAGAAACAAAGGCAATTTCCATCCCCGAGAAAAATGCGGAAAGGATTAAGCCCAAGATAATGACCAAGTCCGTTGTTATCATTGAGAATCTTTGGATCGATTACTAAATTTTTTGCGATAATGTCTTCTGAAAAAGAACATAAAAACGGAAAGCACTGCAAAACCCACAAACATTTGTGCTTTACTGGGGTTGATATTCCAAAGCGAAAAGGCCTCATAGGAGGCGATAAGAGCGATTAGCGCGTAGGCGATTTCTGAGATACGATATGCTTTCATGGTGTTTCTAATGAGTCTATTGGTTCTGAAACGGCAACGGTGCCAATTAAGTTTCCTGTTTGAAATTTAGTAAAATCACGATTGGAATCCAACCGAACTGCGTTAAAATTATACTCCTTATCTTCAAAGGTAAACGGCTGTTCGGTGAACAACCATTCGCTTTTGGAGTCCCAATAGAGTTGTTGCGTAGTCAATTTAGCTCCTTCGTGAGAAAGCAATTGCACATGCCCTTTCAGATCGATGAGCTTACTGTCGTTGTAGAGTATGCCGTAATCGGCAATGACTTGATTTTCATTTCCTTGATCGTCAAAAAAGAGCACTTTTAATCCCTCAGGAAATTCAGAGTATTGAAAACTTAAATTGGTATAATCCACATGCTTGGGTGCCGTTAATATGGCTTTGACTGCTGCCGAATCGGTATAGACCATTCGAATGTTATAGGCCGTTCCCAAGGGGTCTTGTAAATCCGCAGTCAAATCTTTCAGTGCTTGGGTATTGTCTTCACAAGAAAAAAATGGAATCATTGCAACTGCAATGATTCCATTAAAAAATAATTTAAAAAGAAGTTTCATTTATAAAGAAGGCACCTTGACACTGCTGTTGATCCAACAATCAAATTTGATGGTGGCTCCCTCATTTCCTTCGGTAAAAATGTCGGTTTTACTAGGAGCTCTACCATTGTAGCTCTCTGCAGATTTCTGCGCAAAACTTCTTAAAGAAGCATCGACATTTCCGGCTTTCAAAGCGGTGTTGGCAGCAAGCCAATAAACTGCTCTTTTGTTGAATTGAGTGTCTCCACATTCGTTGGCACTATCGGCATACAATCCAGAGATTAGCAAATAGGCTCTTCCCAAAGAAGGTTGAAAACTCAATGCCTTGTTGGCATAGCTACGTGCAGAAGAACGTCTTCCGGCAGCCTTAAATTTATTGGCAATTTTCATAAGAATTTTTGCCTTTTTATAATTATCTGTTTCTAAAGCAATGGATTCTTCATAGTATTTTAAAGCTTCATTGCTGTCTCCGCGTTTGTCATTCAACAGCCCTAAATAGTAGGCCGAATCCGCAGAGGGATCGATGTTGTGTAAGGCTTCTACCAAAGTAACAAACAACGGATCATCAGAACAGTCTTTGCTATCCATTCTACTGGCGGCGCGTTTGAGCCATACCACATCGGTTTTGTTGGCCTCAAAGTTGCGTTGATAGAGAGGAATTAAATTTTCACATGTAGCTTCTTTTGCAATGATGGCGTCCAAATTGGAAAGAAAGGTTCCAATTGCATTGGAATTGACTTCATAGACTCGCTTACTTCTGGTTTCTCTACTTGTTAATGCAGTGCCTGATTCTTCTTTATTCAAAATTACATCTAACTTTTTGGCAAGTTCTGTAGATTCCAATTCAAACTTTTCAGAAACCTCTTCGTATTTGTTGAACAAGGATTCCATAGTTACACTGGCATCGTTGGCTTTATATAAATCGTAAAAAGTTTTAAAGTAGTTGTAGAGATGCTTTGGGTTGGTAAAAGAGGCGGCGTCCTTTTTATAGGCATCATCAAAAGTGTTGTATACGGTTTTCAAATCCGCGGTATTGAAATCCAACATGGCTTGTGCCTTGGAACTCAATATATCCCCTACGGCTGAGACATTCTTTTTTGTAGGAAAATTCTGCGCCCATTCATCATACAGGCTGATTAAATCTTTTTTTGCTGCATCTTGATCAGCCCCCGTCAATTTTTCGACTCGATCTTCCAAAATTCGCTCTCCATAGGTATAGATTGCAGTATTTAGTGAGGGGCATTCCTTTCTGACGGCCATCCAGGGTTCGTAGGCGGCATCGTAGTTTTTAACTTTTGCAAATTCCGCAAAAATGGATAAATTTTGAATGCACTCTTGATTGTCTTGTGCAACTATGTTTGTCGTAAAAAAGAACAAAAATAAAACGACACTTATTGCTTTTACATTTTTCATTTTGGTATTCATATTAATTAAACTTTCTTTTTATAAACCATTTATCATTTAAAGAGAGTCCTATTCTCAGTGAAAAATACGATTCTTTAAATTGTTGGGAACTTTTTTCACCTCTTTGGCCAATTTCTATTCCGACATTGGCATTGGAAAGCCCCCTCATGGGTAAACCCATCCCAAAAGATATGCCATTTTCTGTTAAAGGAATGTTATTTATGACTAAAGAAGATTTTTCCGACCGGAGTCCAAAGCGATAAACCACCCGTTTCCAATAACTAGAAAAAGAGTTATACTGTGGAATATAAAACCCTCCAACAGAGATTTGACGTGCATCTTGGTAACTAATATTTTTTTGCTGAAAAAATTCATTCTTGAAGTTACTGGAGTTTATATAATTCAATTGCGCGCCAAGAAACCACTTGCTACTTTGACCAAAACCTATTCCAATACGGTTGGTTTTTGTTAGATTGATGGAAGTGATGTCATCCCCTGTAGCCGCCAAATTGATTTCTTCAAAATCAACCAAGCTTCCCCCGTCAATGGATTGGGTAAAGAACGTTTGTAAGTTTCTCGAGGTTAATCCTGCTTCCGGCTGTAGGGCATACATTCCCTTAAAATAATATTTTTTGAAAAGGGGAATATTCACATTGGCAGATAGGTTGTAGCTCAAGCCCGAAATACTGGATTGATTACTGAGGTAGGAACCATTGGTTATTCCTTCAATAATTTGAGCGGTTTGATTTAACACATTCCCAAAGCCATAATTGATCGTAGCACCCACATTGAAATATTTCAGAAAGGGTATTCCTACAGAAACGAACGCTTGATTCAAGCCTCCCTCACCTTCAAAACGATTGATGGAATTTACTCCCGCATCGGTCAGTGCTCTTGTTTCGACACGATAACCCACCGAAGAATAGGGAACAACTCCAAAGCCAAAACCAAAAATTCCTGCGGGAACCCCAATAGCCAAATAATCCAAATTTGCCGTAGCGCGAGCATTGGAAACATCGGTAGCTGCAAAATTGTTAAGTTTATAATTAACACCTAGGGAATAGGTGGTGAATTTTAAATCGCCATAACTACCGGGATTGAGCAAATTCAAATGAATCGAATCCGTAAAAACCTCTACCCCACCCATGGTGCGGTTGGCATGGGTTCCTCTAAAATTGACCTCCCCCAATCCCGAAAAGGAATAAGGCGACACCGATCCTGATTGTGCGGAAACAATCAACGATGTCAATAAAAAGAAACTTACTACATATTTTTTTACCATCCGGGTGTATTCAAATCTAAGATATAATTCAAACCTGTTGCTAAAAAATTTGAATGGGCAAATATGCTATTTTTTAATGGTTTTGGCAACCTTTCAGCATCTCCACCTGTTAAAATAAGCGTTAAATCCTTAAAATCTTGCTGATAACGAGCAATTTGACCTTCAACTTCGTTTATAATGCCATAGTATACACCGCTATAAATGGCTTCAGCGGTACTGTTGCCGATTGGATTTTTTGGAGCTTGAAAATCCAGCAAAGGAAGCTTGCCGGAAAACTGATGAAGGCTTTTGTAGCGCATTCCAAACCCAGGACTGATAGTTCCTCCCCAATGGTCGTTATTTTTATCTATAAAATCGGAGGTGATGCAGCTTCCTAGGTCGATCACTAGCCGGTGCTGATTTGGAAAATGAACACAGGCAGCAGCGGCCAAAGCGATGCGATCGGCACCCAACTGTTGGGGGCTCTGATAGCGCGTTTGAAAGGGTAAATCCAAATGCATGCCGCAAATTTGCATCGGAAGAGGCGAAAGTGCCTCCAAAAGTGCCTCGGTGTGAACCCCTTGTACGTCGGACAATATACCCCCTTCTAAATCGGGATGTTTTGTCCGAAAGGCAACTAAGGTTTTTTGCCAATCTTCTGATTTGGTGCTGGTTGCGTCTACTATTTTACTTCGGTCGAAAACATAATATTTAACCAAGGTATTCCCAAAATCTATGACTAACCGCATCCGTTTTTGATTAAACGTCAAAATTACAAAAGAAATTTCGAGAAATGATTTGTGCTATCCAAAAAGGCAATTATATTTGCAACTGCTTAAAAGCGGGGTACCTTAGCTCAGTTGGTAGAGCAAAGGACTGAAAATCCTTGTGTCCCTGGTTCGATTCCTGGAGGTACCACTTTTAAATTTACAAACCCTTGATTAATACTAATTTAATCGAGGGTTTTTTCTTTTACATTGGAAAATACATCGGAAAATATTTCTTCCACTATTTATAATCCTTTGTTATCTAATCACCCAATTATACTGACTCTACGGGCTTATTGAATTAGAATAACTCCCAACAAAGTTGGTTTTAATTTAGGCAGACAATTATTTTGGAGTTATTTCCAGTTCAACAAGCAATTATAAAATCAGCAAATTTTAATTTCACATAAAAATGAGCCGATTAAATTTGCTTTATCGCTCAAAACATGATTAAATTTGAGCGATATTTATTTAAAATACAGCCCAAATGACACATATTCTCTGGAATTGGTTACTGAAAAAATGGCCTCAATTCACGTATGATAAAGAAAGTCTGATCGAATTAGAGCAGTTATTTATTGAAAATAGCGGCACAATGGTTGGTGCATTAAAGCATATTACCAATGATTCTAAAGATAATTTGTTAGTAGAAATATTGAGTAATGAAGCTATTAAGACTTCTGAAATTGAAGGCGAATTTTTAAATAGAGATAGTGTTCAATCCTCCATCAAAAGAAATTTAGGGTTAACTGTTGATAAACGAAAAGTACCCCCTGCAGAATTTGGCATTGCTGAAATGATGGTTGATTTATATTTGAATTTCAGCAAACCATTATCACACGACCAACTTTTTGATTGGCACAAAATGATCACCAACGGCAGACGTGACTTAACAGACATCGGGGCTTATAGAACGCATATAGAACCTATGCAAGTGGTTTCTGGAAGATTAGACCGACCAACAGTACATTTTGTAGCACCACCTTCAAAGGAAATCCCGCGAGAAATGGAACAATTTATTACGTGGTTTAATAATGTACATACGACAAAAAATGAGTTAGATCGGTTTCCACTCATTAAATCGGGAATTGCTCATCTATATTTCGTGAGTATTCACCCTTTTGAAGATGGTAATGGAAGAATTGGACGTGCCATTGCTGAAAAATCTATTGCGTTAAGCATTAAGAAACCAACGCTGATTTCATTGTCTCACACCATAGAGGCTAGTAAAAAAAATTACTATGATTTTCTAGAAAACAACAACAAGACTTTAGAAATAACGGGGTGGCTTTCTTATTTTGGAAAAACCATTGTAGATGCTCAGCAAAATACATTAAGACACATCGATTTTCTTATAGAAAAAACCAAGTTTTTTGACCGTTATAAAGCACAGTTAAATGACCGACAGCTTACAGTAGTTAAACGAGTTTTTGAAGAAGGCTATACAGGTTTCAAAGGTGGATTAAGTGCAAAAAACTATGTAAAAATTGCTAAAACATCTGAATCAACCGCTACCAGAGATTTAGCAGATTTAGTTCAAAAAGAAATTTTGAATAAAACAGGAAATTTTAAAAGTGCTAGGTATTGGTTGAATATCAATCAAAATAATAAGTGAAAATTATAAAACAGAGGCTTTTTAATTTCAAAAAATTCGAGTTTTGATTTTATGAGTTTTTTAGCCAAAAGATCGCATTCATTTTACCGGAAACTTTCGTTTCTCGCTAAAATTACACTTGCCAAAGGAGTGCCTTTGGAAACCCTGAATGCGGCATTATTGAAATAGAATAACTCCCAACAAGGTTGGTTTTATTTTAGGGAGACAATTTTTTCGGAATTATTTCCAGTTCAACAAGCTAAAATTAAACGAAAAAATCATTTGAATTTGATTTTTTCTATCTTTAAGTATAAACTGCAACCAATGACGACCATTACAATAGATAACGAATTAAATTTATCCAAGACACATTTCAAAAGTATTGAGGAGTTTCAGATCGAAATTTTAATGATGAATGAGCGTTGGGAGCTTTCAAAGGAACATATTGGAATATTGAAAGCACGCGAAGAAGAAGCGGATAATGCTAGCGATGATAGATTTTCTTGGGAAGAAGTAAAATCTAGTCTGCACCGAAAAAATATATAAATCATGAACGGACCAAACCTTGGGGCATGGGTCATGCGATGTTACTATGCAAAAATGCCATAAATGATAATTTTGCCATAATTAATGCTGATGATTTTTATAGGAGACAAGCTTTTCAATCCATGGCTTCATTTTTAAAAAAAACGGATTCAACTACCTATAATTTTGGTATGATTGCCTATTTATTGGAAAATACGGTATCCGACTATGGCTTTGTTTCAAGAG